>CDYM01000909.1_pt1 | contig 142545 bp, 151 predicted proteins | sample 554981 | NCBI WGS metagenome assembly CDYM01 (sample SAMEA3182081, study PRJEB8094) | gut metagenome | biome: human; feature: gut; material: Stool; isolation source: human stools | place: Canada | collected 2012-12-04 | reverse complement strand
CTCGTGAGATATACCGGGGGATGGCGTGTCGCCATTGATTACTATGGGGACAAAGCTGTCTTTAACCCCTAAGCGGGAGGCTTCTGCCAATAACTCCCGCTCCGTTATACCGTATTTTTGTTTCCAAAGATAGAATCTACTACGGCTATAACCTTCATTCTCACAAAAATCAGCAATGGACAAACCACTCTGCTGCTGACGGAAAAGAACGGAGATAAATTTTTCTCTGCTCATCATGTGTTTACGTCGCTGCATCATAGGATATTATTTTTTTGTAGCAAAAGTAAGGAGGGAAAATGAACTGTAGAAGATGTACTTACTCAGGCGCTTACGGCATATTTCCATTTCAGCGGAGAAACAGAAATGGAAAAAGAGAAATACGAAAAATTCATGAAAGAAAACGGATAGCAAGGGAGCGGCCGCAAGGTCGCTCTCTGCATTTATAACCACATGTACGGGAAACAGAATCCTGCCGTACACAGGTAACGAAAATGAAAGAACAGAAAAGACTGACAATGGAACTCGTCAAGTCCCTCATGGACGAATCCTACACACTGGTGTGGACGGACTACAATGACAACCTTGACAATCATCTCGACCTGATTCATGAATGCCTTGCAAGTAAAAGCCAAGAAAAATTGTGGGAAAAAGCAGATGAATGGTACAGAGATAGCGAATGGGAAGCAGTTCGTGAAATCATCACAAGACTGAAGACGGAATGTACCGCATGCTTCCATGTTGATGAAAAGACGGTGGAAGCTTTCTTTGAAGAGCACGAAGATGAAATACGCGATGAGATATACGGTCGCAACGATTCGGATGTCCTTGCGGAGCTGATAAAGAATACGGATGACATCCCTGTCCGTGTGGAGATGCTTTCCAATTATGACTGCATCAACTCCGACTGGTTTGAGTCACAGGGCGGCTACCGGTATGAAGAAAGCTACTTCGGGGATATGGTAGACGCGCTGAACCTTAATCCGGCAAGTGTGAAGAAGCTCCTGACGGAGCATGGCTGCAAGGTTTACGGACATTTTCCGAACCGCAAAGGAAGGAACGGCAAGGAACAGGTATCCTATGAACAATTCTACCAAGAACTCATCAACTCCTGTTGCGGTGCCAACCTGTTGACCTATATCGGCAGGGTAAATCTGAAAGAACTGTACGAATCCGGATTCTCACCGGGTGAAGTTGTCATTCCCAAAGGCAACTGCTGCGGGCTTTTCAGTTCCGCTTACGGCGGTGGCAGCCTGCTTGAAATGGAGCTGAAACAGGATGTCAGGTTGAAATTGGAAATCAACGGCTACCATGGTTTCCGTCTCCGTTTGGACGAGGAACGGAACAAGTATGACTATTCCATCGGACATGTGTATGGAGTGGACGATTCTTTCTTCGGTGAGAGGATAAGCCTTGTCACTTCGGACGGGAAGAAGGAACAGCAATCAAACATATAATATCAACAACCAAATTATAGGAATTATGGCAAAATACAAAGTAAGAGTAAGATACACCTTCGTGGGCACTTACACGGTAGCGGCAGGAAGCTGCGAAGAAGCAAAAAGAGTGGTAGAGGAAGACTGCGGTCTGGTATTGGGCGGCAATATCCACACGACATGTAATGAGGAAGAGGTGACGGACTGGAACTTTGGCATCCATCCCGAATCGCTGATACTCTCGATCAAGGAAACAGGCAGGAAAGCCCGGGTGAAATACACCGCAATGGATTTCAGCGACCGGATTGAGGAACTGCGCAATGACATCATCGAAGCGATACGGCAATTGCTTCAGGCGTACTCACTGACGGAACTGGCCTTTACGGACAGGGAAGATGATCCGGTATGGATAGTCTGGTTCGGGAAAAACGGAGACCCGTATGAATGCCGGGTCACGGGTGTCCGGATAACGGCAAGCAGCCTGACCGTCATTGCCGAAGAGAAAGAAAGCGGTGACGAAGTGGAATGCTACGGACCGTTTGAACTCGGTGCAAGCAACATCGACTGGCTCCGTGAAATATACGAAGCCGCGAAATTCAAATTGGAAACACCCCGTCATGTCAAATCTTAAAAGAGCAGGATATGTATTTACAGGCAGAAAACGCAGTCTCCAGTTTCTTCTTCTATATGTGGAACGCCTGGAGTGAGGAAGAATGCAAAGCCGTATATGGCAACATGTATCCGCATTTTTGGGAAAAATGGTGCGTGGCGGCGGACAAGGGCACATTCGGTGCAGCGGAACGGTTCTATCTGGAACTCTCGGAAGACAGCCGCAGGCTTCTGGTGGAGCAGGCCGTCTCGATATATGACGGACGACGCTTCAGAAACAGGAACAGGAATTCGACCTCGACCACAAGGGATATGTCATCAACCGCCTCGCAGGGGCATAACAGACAACAGCCATGACCTATTTTCAGAACATACATTCGCTGGCGGACTTGAAGAAAGAATACCGCCGGCTGGCATTGCAGCACCACCCGGACAAGGGTGGTGACACTGCAATCATGCAACGGGTGAATACCGAGTTTGAAAGGCTTTTCGACATTTGGAAAGACAAACCGGATATATCTGCGACTTCAACCGGATATGAATATGACCATTCGGGAGCCACAGCAAAAGAATACACCGAATATGTATATAATGAATACCGCTGGAAAGGCCGCAATTACAAGGAACAGCACGCACCGGAGATTGTGGAACCGCTACGTGCATGGCTCAAGGATACCTATCCGGGATACAGGTTCTCGGTCAGGCGCGAGAATTACCACTCCATCCACATACGGCTGATGAAAGCGGATTTTGAGGCGTTCACCAAAGAATCAGGAAAGGTCCAGGGAGATGTCAACCACTACAACATCTCGTCTGACAAGACCCTGACAGACCGGGCCAAAGAGGTCATGCAGAATATCTGCGACTTCGTCATGTCGTACAACTTCGATGACAGCGACCCGATGACCGACCATTTCCACACCAACTTCTACCTCACGTTAGGGATAGGCAGTTACAGACAGCCATACAGAGTGGAACTGCCCGGACTCAAGAGCAAAGACAAACCGCAAGCGTTCAAGCATCCGGAAGGTCCGGCACACAAGGCTCTGCGGCAGGCATTGGGCAAAGCACGCTTTGACTTCATTACCAGCCTCAGGTTTTCCGGAAAACTGATTCTCGGAGAGGATGCCTACGGCTCTACGGGAGAACACTATTTCTGGCCGAAGCAGTATTCCAGTGCCAGAAACGCACAGAAACGGATGGACAAACTCTCGGAAGCCGGCATACAGTGCCGACTGACGGGGTATAATGGAGGCTATATCGAGTTCCTTGGCTATACGCCTGAAACGGAAAACCTTTTAGAACAGGAACGAGAGGAATACACCCGGGCATACCGGGCATGGGCATCAGAGCAAAATACATCCCAAAAGATGAAGGCGATAAAATACATGAATCATTCAAATCAAATCCAACAGCAACAACCATGAAAAAGAAGGAAATCATACAAGAACTGAAACGCTACGGCTACAGCCGTGTGAACATTGACACGGACAGAAGGACCTCTAAAACATTCTATACCTATCGTGGAGGTATTCACATCAACGGTACGGAAAATCTGTCATTCCACATCGTTCCGCCACCGGAAAGTTTCGGACTGGGACGGTTTGCCATATGCGCTACACGGAACGGAGAAAGTTCACAGCTGGGAACAGACCATGCTCCGTTCTTTTTCCGGCGGCTGTTCTCCTTTATAAAAGGTGAGAGAACGGAGCATGAGATGATAGATGAAATATGCAATAACCGTCCAACTCGAATAGCAGAGTTGCCCAACTCGCCACGCTGAGTTGCCCAACTCACGATTTCAAGTTGCCCGACTCACGGAAATGGGTTGGGCAATTTGTCTTTCCGTGCCTCACAATTCACGGTTCAGCACCATTGCCAGCGGGAACATAAACTGGTTATAGGCTTTCAGTTTTTGCAGGTTCAGCACATATCCGGCATAAGGATTGGTCAAATCGGTATAGAAGAACACATCGGTAAATCCGGCGTGTTCCTCCACAATTTCACCCGCCAATGGTATCTCCTCCACATTGAACAGTTCCAGAGGCAGTTCCTCCAGACGGGCCTGTTCCGCATTTCCCAACACATTGAGGTTGCGGTTAAACAGGACGAAACCTTTCTTCCTGTAATCCACACGCATACCGTACGGACGCTCCACAAGAAAAGCATCCGCCGCTTTCTTTATATAGTTTTCCATGATTCTGAAATTAGAAATTGCAAAAATACATCTTTTGTCCGGCAATGGCGAACAAATCAGGAAGAGAATTGCCACAGCCCATGCAAAGCACACTACCGTGTATTTTATTTCCCACCCTGCAAAGGTAGTCCCGTGTCCGGTGTACCCGGCCAAGGTCAGGCCCCTGCGGGGTTGGCTGAAAGAAAATCATCCTCGCCTGACGGCTGCGGTATTTTCTTTCGCCAAACCTTGCGGGTACTGCCACGGGACAGTCAGGCAGGTGAGAAATAAAAATACCGGCTCCCGGAGCCGGACATGTTTAACAGATAAATGGAAATGAATCATGCAAATCCTGAATCAAGAACATTTCGAGAATGTAAAGCGTTATGCCGAATCCATCGGTGACACCTCACTCCAGAAATGCCTGGAACGGTTGAAGAGCTGGGAGGAAAATCCTGACTGTCCCAGCGAAATCTCACTCTACTATGACCATGCCCCGTACTCGTTCGGCTTCACCCAACGCTATCCCGACGGAAGGACAGGCATCGTGGGCGGCCTGCTCTATCACGGAATCCCGGACCGTTCTTTCGCCGTGACACTACAGCCGTTCCATGGATGGCAGATACACACCTGATAAAAGGCAAACGACAGTATTAACTTTATAAAATTCAATTCAATATGGAAACGACATTGGCAGTAATGGAAAGACAACAGCAGTTTGACTTCCAAAAAAACGGAATTGAAGTGATGAACTTCGAGACACTCCAACGCACCTATAAAGAAAATGACATCTACAATAACCCGGTGCAGGGCATCTACCATTATCAGGTCATACGCCGCATGATGGACATCTGTGAGAAATACAATCTCGATTATGAGGTGGAAGAAATCTTCGCTGCCCAGAATAGAAACAAGACACAGCCGGGAGTGAGCATCCTCCCGCAGGTAGAACAGACACATGGTGAAAAAGCCGTGGAAGCCCATATCCTGCGCCGTATCTTCGCTACTATCCGGATCAAGGATTGGGAGACAGACGAGCTGACGACTACACTGGTCGTTGCCTACCATCAGGACGGCATACAGGCAGCCATAGGCCCTTGCGTGAAGATATGCCATAACCAGTGCATCCTCTCACCGCAGCGGAGCATCTGCAATTACGGGAAAAAGAAGGTGACAACCGATGCGCTCTTCGAAACCGTGGACGGCTGGCTGGCCAATTTCAAAGTGAACATGAACGAGGACATCGAGCGGATACAGCGGTTGAAACGCCGGATTGTTCCGATGGAAGAAATCTACCTGTATATCGGCCTGCTGACAGCCTTGCGCGTTTCTCATGACAGTTCGGACAGAAACCTGTCATCCACTGTGGAAACCTACCCGCTGAATCAGAGCCAGATTTCCATCTTCACGGAAGAGGTGCTGAAACTGGCCATGAGCAAGGGACAGATTACCGCATGGGATTTGTACAACGTGGCCACTGAAATATATAAGCCCGGAAAGACAGACTTTCCGGCTCTCATTCCGCAGAACGGAGCCATGGCGGAACTCCTGCTTTCCCGTCTCTCCGAAGAGGTGGAAGTGCAGGATGCCGTTCCGATAAACTGACATGCGAACTTCTCAAATAATCGTACAAAACCAAAAAATAAGGGAGAACCTGACAGTGATAACGACTGAAAGATTCTCCCTTTTTTCATTTACTCTTCAAAAAGCAGCATGAATTCCACCTTCCTTCTCCGTTCGATGCTCGGAACCACTTTTCCTTTATAGCACCTGAAAGAGACATATTCCTTGTAAATATTACGGTCTCCCGACTCCAGTTTCTTTAACAGACTGCTCTTTGGTCTTTTCCCATAGCCTTTTAATCTGTAGGGCCCGACATTATATGAAAGTACTGCTGCCAACAAAGAATCACGCCCCAGATAACTGAACATGCGGCACAGCTTACGGAGGTCTTCCCTCAGAATGGAGTCTCCCTGCGCTTTGGAGATGCTGTTGGTAAACCTCTCCCCGGGAAGAACCTTGTGACCCCACCCGACATAAGGCCAATGCTTTTTCTCTCCATGCCAGCCCTCGAATCGCTTGACACACTCGACCGCAAGAGTGAACCTGTCCGGATTGGCTTTGACCGGGTTCTCCGCCCTTGACGGCATACCCGGAAAAAAGACGGTGGCACAAAGCACCGTAAACCATATTGATTTTAACCTCATAGGCAGAATCGGCTTAGTGTCTGATTCTTGTGACAGGCAGTTGCTTACCTCCAATAGGTACTATTGGACCTATTGGTTCTATAGGTATGATAGGTCCTATAGGTATGATGGTATCTTTTTCCTCCGTCTCGTTGTTGAAGTCAAAGGTCAGCCTGCAAAACTGTGCCGGCTCGCTGTTATCCTCAAAATAGATGTCGATTGTCTGCTGATCTTCGCATTCAGAAGTGTAGTATAACCTGAACACTTCCCTGTCAAGGGGATAGCGGTCATTGGGCAACAGCACCATCCCGTCATCCATGCGGAGCGTACCCTTGCCGTCCGGCTGGAAATAGCGGATGGTGTAGCGGGCATCGGAAAAATGTCCTTCACGTTTGAGTTCACAGCGTATTTCCACCGTCTCGCCTTTCACAATACTTGTGGGAACCGGCAGGGTCTCCACCTTGAACGGGTAAGACTGCTGTACTTCCATTTCATCAGAACAGGCGGACAACAGCAAAACCGCCAGACCCAGGAACAGGACTGCCACCATTCCGGCCAATCCTCTTTTTTTATTCATTGCATTCATATTCTATCAGATTTTAATACGTTATACTTTATTCGATACTTACAGGAACTTATGTTGCAGGTATTCGTTCAGGTCCTTGTAACCTTTATACAAAGAGGAACAATCCACCAGTTTATCCGCATAGCGTTTACGGAGTGCCTCCAGCGTGCGCCGTCCGGCTTCATCCCGATCCAGATAACAGTTGATCCTCTCATACCTGTCAAGAATAGGGAACGAGCGTTCCAGCAATGACACTGAGTTCAACACAAGATAATCGTCTCCATATCCCAGACCGAGTTCCAGCCACGAAAGGCAGTCGATAAACCCCTCGAAGAGGTTGCATGTGTCCGAACCGTTATCCATCAGTGAAATGTCCTTAGGTGACAGGCTGGCCTTGAAAAACCGGTTGCGCAACTCGTATCCGTCGCTGACATTCCTGAATCCGATGGCGAAATACCGTTTCCCGTGCAAGGTATATCTGACTTCCCGACAGTTCGGTACAGCCACATCGCTGCTAATGCCGCGTTCCGCCAGATATCGGAGCAGGATTCTGTTGTATAGAGGCCCGAAGCGTACATCCGTGAAACTCTCCTTCTTGATGATATCCTCCCTGTCACTCCCATCAGTGCGGGAAACGGTCTTGTGCTCGGGGGCGAGACCGCCCCATGTCTCTGTGATAAACCTGGCCTGCGCCTTGAAATCCCCGCTGCCGATAAACTCCCCGGCAAGGTTGAATATGTCACCTCCCTGTCCGGTGCCGAAGTCATGCCAGATTTCCTTTCGTACATTCACCTGGAACGAGGCGGTGCGTTCCTCCCGGTACGGGGCCAGATACCAGTATTCGTCACCCCGTCTTCTTGCCGGTTCATATCCCATCCTTGCCAGAAAAGCGGTGATAGGGATAGCTTTTATCTCTTCTATAGTCATAGATGTACAGTTTTAATGGATAATGAATTTCACGCCCAATCCGAATTGTGTTGTAAACAGATTCCGAGAACTTCCCCACAAGGCACGTTCCCGAATATTGGCAAGCAGAACAATACGGTCTGTCAGGTAAGTCTCAAGTTCCAGGGTTATCGCACCGCCATAGACAAACGCATCCTTGGCGAGCAGCGTTGAACCGTCAAACAGCATCCTGTCTCCCCAATTCACGGTTTCATAGCCGGCCAGTGCGGAACCGCCGATGGAGAGAAAGACCGTCCTGGACGGGTCCGACAGGAATTTCAGGTAATAGCCGCCTTCTGCCGTAAACTGTGCGCAGGGCACATTCACGTTCCGGTACCCGTAATTCTTCATCAGATACTCGGCACCTATGACCCAACGGTCGGCTCTTTTGGTATATCCTGAAACGGCAAATCCGGCATAATGATTCAAGGGGGATTTCGAGCCGTTCGCAAATCCTCCGCGCAGTTCCACGCCCTTCATCCCAGGCAGATACCGCTGGGCATGTGCCCGCCCCGGGAACAGGGCAAGCGACACGGCTGTAACGAATAGGAACAGATACTTCTTCATGACTACTTCACTTTAAGTCCGTTTATAACTCTGGCTCTCACGATATCTTCACTTTCCACGGTGAAGGTCTGGTGCCTTCCACCGCTTTTCTCGTGCATTTCCACCACCAGCACCTTGTCCGAGGGAATGGTGAATTTGTCCAGGACGAAGACGGTGCGCCCGTCCTTTTTCCCTGCGACAGTTGTTACATAGTCGTAAGCACGCAAAGGAAATATCACCTGTTCCTGGATGGCGGTACGTTTCATCACCTTCTTGTCCACAATCTTGAATGTCACGAAATCCACTTCATAAGGCACGTTGGACCGGTTCCTGATTTGTGTATGAAAGTACAGCAGCCCGTTATGGGTGTAAAGACCGCGCAGCAGATATTGGATGCCGAACGCCTTGCTCCCGATATGCTTGATGTGCCTTTTGTTGTCCTTGTGGACGGACTTCGAGATGAGATATACCAGTTTCGGAGACTCGCTGCCGAGTTCCTTCAGGTAAATGTCAAGGGCGTTGTTGGGACGGTTCACTTCGCTTCCGTCATGGATGAAATCCTTCATCTCGATGTTCAGCAACAACGGTTCTTCCGCATACTTTACATTGAATGTATAGAAACTTCCGCTTTCGGTTATCACGGACATGTTGGTCTCCTCACGGAAATTCTTTACGGTAGCCTTTACACGGATGACATTTTCCGCGCCGTCCGCCTTGCCTGCAATGAGGTTCGGCGATCCGAGGTCCACATAACGCACCGAAGACGGGAAGATGATATGCGTGGTCTTGTCGTAAGTCACTTCCAGACCGTACGGCGGTATCATCCGGTCGAAAGTGAGTTTTCGGGTCAGTCCGTGATAGAGGTCCCCGTCTTCCTCTTTTTGGGAATACACTTCCTTGACCGGTTTGATTCCTTTGTTTACCACCGCTGCACTGTCGGTTTCAGTCTGGGCAAAGGCGCCCATGGTGCCCCCTGCAAGGGCAAGCATTACAAATAACTTTTTCATGTTGATTGAATTTTAATGGGTTGTCATTGATTGTCATTCTGATAAAGCATCAGGGTATAGCCGGATTTGAGATGCACCTTCTCTTCACGCATCTTCCGGGAGATGTACTGCGAGACACCCTGTATGGCACCCTTCCCGAGTTCGGAAAGCAGCTGGTCGCCTGCCGACTGGTTGGTGATGGAGATGCTCGTGCCGAGATTCTGCCCCAAATTGGCGGCAACCTCCTTGACAGCGTTTGCTTCCATGGATCCCGGAATGAAGATGCCTTCCTGTCCGTCATTGTCATACACGGCAAGTTTCACGGGGATGATGGTACCGCCATATTCAACCTGAAGGATATTGACGTGAAGCCTTTCTCCCTGTATGCGCCCTTCTCCGATGAGCAAGGAGTTTTTGGGAAGGACATGCTTTCCTACACGCATCGGTTCTTGCAGTCTCATCCTCACGCCCTGACCGCTGATTACAGTCTGGTTCCCGTGGATGCAGGCCCGTATGGTATTCCTCACGTCTTTTTCATCCCTGTGGCCAATCGGGGTATGGAATCTTTCCGCCAATGTCCTTCCCGTTAATGACACGGAATCCCGGACCGGTTGCGGCAACGATGATACTACGGGTGTGGAGACCAGCCTGACGGGAACGGCTTTCATGTTTCCATCCCGTCCTCTTTCTCCATCATCCGGATGGTTTTCCTTGTTTTTGCCGCCATTGCCCGGCATGTACTTGGCCGCGAGCTCGTATGACTTTTCCAAAAGTGCCACCTGTTCCTCATAGCCCGGCTGTGCATTCTGTGCGGCAGCCGCCTGCTTCAGCTGTTCCACTTCGGCTTTCAAGGCCTCCTTTTCCGGGTCTTCCTGCGGTGACTCGTAAAAATTGCCGAGGGTCCTGTTGATGTCATTGTAGGCGGAAACGGATGAAAAACGGGCTTCCTCCCTTCGGCCGGTTTCATGCAAGCTGCTTTCCTTGTCATCCGCATCCGGTGACAGCTGTATGCGAGTTCCGGAATTCTCGTCCGAAATGCCGGAGAAGTCTCCCAGCGTGCGCATTTTTTCTGCCTGTTTGCGCTTCATGTCCGCCTGTTCGTAGGCAGCGATCTTGTCTCCCTCTATGCCGGCTCCCCTCGGGTCAGGCAGTTCGGTATTGAAGCCCGCATTTTTTTCCTCCTTTCGTCTGTCCTCTTCAGACGGTGCGAAGATGAACCATATCGCACCAAGGAAGAGAAGGAACATTCCTGCAAAAACCAGATATTTCCTGATTTCCAGCCTCTGTCTCAATTTGTCTGCATTATTACTCATTTTCTTCCTGATTGAATTGATTAAAGAAATCTTCCATTTCCTGCATTTTTTCATCCGGAATTGTATCGGCAGGAACGATATCCGGAATGTCCAACGGGGCTATCTCAATGATGTCCCGCTGTACATCCTCCCGTCCGATGTCATAGATGGCACGGAAAATCAGATAGAAATTTCCGAGAGCAAACAGGATAGCCGGCACGATGACTGCCAGCATTCTCTTTTCCGGAGAAAGCCCGGCACACAAACCCCGAAGCTTTTCTGCAACGGTTTCCTTGATTCTTACAAACATCTGTTTCATACATTCGAAATTTTAACGGTCATACACTCTGATATCCCTGTTCTCCACCACACGGAAGGCTTCAAGGATGAAACCGTGCGGATTATTGTCGCTGCGGGTGGAGTTCAGCAGCCTGCCACGTGTGACAAGGCTGCGTTCGGTCACACTCTTCTCCCTGATAATGGAGAGTTTCGCATAGGTCACGACCTCATACGGATAGGTATTGAAATCGCACCTGACACTGTCAATCCCAATCCGCTGGCTCATGTTCCCCGAAATGATCCGGTTGTAATATCCCTGCTCTGCCAGATCCACATAATGGGCATAGGCAGAACGGTCGCTGAGGAACATCGCCCGTTGGATATTACCCTCAATCGCGCTTTTGTCGGGAGACAGCGTAAAGAAGAGTTCATGAAACCTCCTGACATGTTCCCTCGCTTCCACCGGACGGTTCTGTTCCAAGTCTTGTGAAAGGGCCAGCATCAACGACTTTCCCTCATCCAGGACATAGATCTTCTCCCGTTGCGCTTCCGCAAAGCTGTAAGCCTTCCATACTGAAAATCCCACAAGAAGCGTACAGACACACAGATAGATGATTCCGAACAGGCGGAGGTGTCTGAAACTTGTCTCGATATTCTTCAATGATTTGAATTCCATTCTGTAAATGTTTTATACTGTTATTGCCTAAATTCACTTGACCAGCCTTCCGGCAATGTTTCCCACCGCCGCTCCGGCACTTCCTGCCACCACAGAGCCGGTCTTGGATGCCGCCTGATTCACGTTCTTTCCATAATTGCCCGCACCGCCTCCGGCCTGCACAATCCAGTTGGATACGGTCGGGATGGTGAAATACCCGATAATGCCGATTATCAGAAACGTGATGTAAACTGCGTTTGAACTGTCAGGGATGAAATCCGGATCGGAAAGCTGCTCGATGTCCCTTTGTAGCATCAGCACCTGGATTCTCGCCAGCACACTGCTGAACAGGTCACTGACAGGAAGCCAAAGGTAGATGCTGATGTAGCGGACGAACCACTGGCTGAGAGATGCCTGGAACCCGTCCCAGCAGGAAAGGGCAAAGGAAACGGGGCCGAGTATCGAAAGGACGATCAGGAAGAATGTCCTCAGCGTATCAACGACCAGTGCCGCAGCATTGAAAAGGAGTTCCAGCAGTTCCCGGAAAAAATCCTGTACAGACTTTTTCATGTTATACATGGCACGGTCCACATACATTCCGCAGGCCTCTATCGCATCCAATGCGCCCAGTTCGTCCAGTTTGTTGTCAAAAGCCTCCTTGTCCACCAGATAGGCAGTCTCGGGATTCCGTTTCATAGCCTCCATCTCCAGCTTGTCCTTCTGTGCCCGGTACTCGTTCATGTCAAAGGTCTGGCTTTCGAGAATCGTATGCGTGCCTTTCACGACCGGTGACAAGATGCTGTTCAGCGTACCCAGTACAAGTGTCGGAAAGAACATGATACAGAGTCCCAGGGCGAATGGACGAAGAAGCGGAAATACATCCACGGGTTCGGCACGGGCCAGAGCCTGCCATACACGATACGCCACATAGAAAAGAGCACCCAGCCCGGCAAGCCCTCGGGCGACACCGGTCATCTGTGAGCAGAGCGGCATCATTTCCACATACAGATTCTGTAAAATCTGATGCAGGTTGTTAAAATTTGCAGCCAACAATACCATAAGCATTCGGAATGAGGATTACCAATAACGTTCGTTGGGTGAACCGTACAGAGCCATCACACGGTCGAGATCGTTCTGTTTCTTGGCACGCAGGTAGGACACCCCGATATTCTTATTGGTGTAATACTGCACCAGGCTGCGGTTTTGCAGCATGTCGTTGTAGCAGCGGTCAATGATGTCCATCCTTTCCTTGTCGTTCATAGAAAGCCCGTTCTCGTTGACCACCGTCTTCAGGTCGTTCAGCAGGTGGGCACTTTCTTCCAGCAGTTTGGTGTATCCAAGGGCAATGGCACTCAGTTCTTCCGGTGTAAAATACGGGTCGCTGAGCATACGCTCGAAGTTGGTGACATAGATGTCCGTGATATCTCCCACCATCAGGATGGTCTGCTGGACCTTGCGGGCATCCCGGACAAGGTTCTTGACCTTGCGCAATCCGTCATAATACTCCTTGCCTTGCTTGTAGATTTTCACGGTTTCCTGAAAATTGTTGAGCATATTGTTCGCCGTGGAAGACGTATGAACAATGTTCTTGGCGGCATTGATGATGCCCTGTGCCAGATTGCCCGGATCGCTCACGACCCATTGGGCTTGTGCTGTGAGGCTGGCAAGGAAGCAGCCCATGCACAGCATGAGAATTTTCTTTTTCATGATGTTTCTATTTTTAATTGTGAATAATTCTTTTAAAAGTCAGATTCCCATTTTCCGCCCTTTGGACGGCGGGTTCCGTAGGATGGCCCGTTGCGCCTGTCTCGATCGGTTCTCTATTCGGGAATCCTCCCTCTTGCTTCTGATAGTGGCAAAGAGTTCGTCAGCATACGGCCTGCGTCCGGTCATCCTGACAAACCGGGCATCCAGTTCCCGGTATGCTTTTTCAGCCTGACACGAACGTTCCGTGGCGGAAGCGTTCTTGTCTATGCCATATTTGGCAAGAAATCCCGGATGGACATGAAGGATATCATGAACGGATTCCGGCATAGCGGCTATCTGCCCCAATCTCTCCAATTCGGTATTCAGCTTGTCGAGATATTCGACTGGGGGACGGGGACAGAGCCTTTCAAATAGTTCTTCAGCGCGGTGTGTCAGCCTCGCATCTATTTCCAGCACATCCGGAATCTCACCAAGCAGCCTTTTCTGTCTGTATTCATCATTCTTCATGGCATTGAGCTGATGATACAGCCGGTAATCCTCCGTCAATCCATAGTGATCCCGGATGTGCTTGGGAATATCCCAGTCATACATCAAAGACCAATAGAGGCAATCAGTCACTTCCCTGAGCCACTTTTCATCTGGTTCAAATCTTTCATGCATACATATTGCCTTTAAATCGGTTTATAAAAATCTTATTTTCCTCTTTTGCTTTCGGCCAACTGCTTGATGGCAAGCTCTATGTTGCCGCCGAGTTTGTCCGTAAGGCGCATGAGTTCCAGTTTTTCCGTTTCTTCAGTGGTGTAGCACATATATTCTTCAAGCGACACCTCAGTGGCATAGACTGCTGACTGGGTTCCGCCGAGACCAATCCACACTTCCTTGTATTTGCGGGAAGGATTGTTGGCCATGTTGATGGAAAGTATCTGCGCACGCTCCTTGTCGGTCAAGCCGAGCAAGGACTGGATCTCGTCAAACTTGTTCATGTACTTGCGCTGGTCAAGCAGAATCTTGCAATCGCTGTTGTTGATGATGGTTCCCTTGACAATGGGAGAAGAAATGATATCCTCTACCTCCTGTGTGACCACCACAGCCTCGCCGAAGAATTTTCTAACGGTCTTGAAGAGGTACTTTAAATATTCCGCCATACCTTCTTTGCTGATGGCTTTCCATGCCTCTTCCAGTAATATCATCTTGCGGATTCCCTTCAGTTTTCTCATTTTGTTGATGAAGGTTTCCATGATGATAATGGTGACTATCGGGAAGAGTACTTTATTATCCTTGATATTGTCCAACTCAAAGACTATGAAGCGTTTACTCTGTAAATCAAGCTGCTTGTCGGAGTTGAGCAGATAGTCATACTCGCCACCTTTGTAGTAGGGCTCCAGTACATTGAGGAATCCCCATACGTCAAAATCCTTCTCACGGGTGCGTTTCTTTTCCAGGATATCCTGATATTCGTCACGGATAAACTCATAGAAAGTATTGAAAGACGGTTTCAGACCGCTGTCCCTGCGGATCTTCTCCAAAAAGAGATTGACCGCATTGGACAATGCCACCTCCTCGGCACGTGTCGGCGGTTCGTCATCACGCTTCCACAAGGTAAGGATAAGCGTCTTGATGGATTCTTTCTTCTCGATGTCGAAAATCCCGTCTTCCACATAGAAGGGGTTGAAAGCTATCGGATTATTTTCCTCATAGGTGAAATAAATTCCGTCCTCACCATGTGTCCTGGCATGGATAAGGTTGCACAGCCCCTGATAGGAATTTCCGGTATCCACCAACAGCACATGTGTTCCCTGCTCGTAATACTGGCGCACCATGTGATTTGTAAAAAAGGATTTACCGCTACCGGAAGGTCCGAGGATGAATTTGTTACGGTTGGTGATGGTGCCGTTCTTCATGGGCAGGTCGGAAATGTCCAGATGGACAGGCTTTCCGGTCAGGCGGTCCACCATACGGATGCCGAACGGGGAGAGCGAATCCTTATAGGAGGTTTCCCCGATGAACAGGCACAGGGCCTGTTCAATAAAGGTGTGGAAACTTTCCTCAGAAGGGAAATCCCCTGCATTGCCGGGTATCGCCGCCCAGAAGAGGGTCGGCACGTCCACCGTGTTGTGACGCGGTTTCGCTTCCATCAACGCCAGTTGGCTGCCCACATCGTTCTTGATGCGCTTCAACTTTTCCCGGTCATCGCTCCAGACCATGACGTTACAGTGTGCGCGGATGGAGGTCAGCCCCTTGCTGTGTGCCTCGTTCAGGTACTCTTCAATCCATTCGCGGTTGATCTGGTTGGAACGGCTGTAACGGGAAAGCGAGTGCATGTTCCGTGCGGTCTGCTCGAATTTTCTGAGAATTTCAGCCGAATCATCAATGAAGAGGTACTGGTTCACCACATGGTTGCAGGTAAGCAGGATGCCTATCGGTGCGGCAAAGGACAGCCGGCAATCGCTCCGGTCTGTCGAGAGCCTTTCATACCGGCAGTCGGTTGACACGTTCGACGGCAGGTCTTCCGGATCGGAAAGCGTATGAAGGCACAGGTAGTTGTCGCCCACCTTCATTTCCCCGGCACCGAGTGACAGATCCTGCAAGCAGGTAGCATCTTCCTGCGACATGGAAAAATACTTCTCGATGATGCCGGCGGAATTTTTGCTTCCGATGATTTCCTCATCCGTCAGGCGGATGATACGTAGCAGTCCGCTGTCGTTCACGATGCGTTCGAATTGTCCGCAGCACTCCATGAACCGGGTGACGGTTTCCTTGTCCTGCATTTCCTTGGGGATAATGAATCCCCTTGTAAGTGCATTGAAACTGCTGGTCGTCCGGCTGTGTTCCTTCGTGGTCTTCGTCAGGAACAGGTAACAGGTATGCTGCAAGTACGGCCGCTCGTTGAAATGCCGCTCGAAACTGCGGCTCAGAAAGCTCAGGTCTTCCTTGCAGATATCCGGCTTGTATCCCTCTTCAATGAAGAAGTCCTGCTTGTGTACGATACTGTAGTTCGGCAAAACCTTTACCGCTTTTGCCCAGGTGGAGTGCATGGACTCGTACTCGGCACGTGTCAGCGTGAACAGTTCGGGCAGTTCCACCCGGTATGCCACGGTGATGTCCGCATCCTTGCTGATGATGCAGCCGTTCTCTACGGCCAATAGCGGGAACTTGCTTTCCAGCGTGGCTGTTTTCATTACGTTTTTCATGCTTTTCTGTTTTTAATGGTTGGAGAAAACAACCGGAGGAACTTTCTCCGGCTGATGATGTAGCGGGGATGGCTGCGCAGCGCATGGAGTTTCATAAGGCCCCATTCACCGTATTTCGAATTCATCCTGAAAGTGACCCAGACCAGCACCGATGCGGAAACGACCCCGAAACCGATGCAGACCCACTGGTCGATACCTGCCATATACATGACGACGAAGATTACGAACAATGCGAGCAATCCTCCTGCAAAGATGAACAGGTACTGGCTCTTGAGTCCTTTGAACTCCGGGCTGCGCCCAATCCCCTTGTTGACATTGAATTCCGCCATATTACAGGAAGAATGAGCGTAAGATGGTGGCGGCGACAATCAGGAAGATACACGCACCGAACCAGCTGGCGGCAGTCTTTGAGGTGTCCGGGTCGCCTGATGAGAACTTGGAATAGACCTTCACGCCTCCGATAAGGCCGATAACGGCACCGATGGCGTAAATCAGCTTGGTGCCGGGATCGAAATACGAAGTGACCATGTTGGTAGCTTCCGTAATTCCACCGATACCGTTGCCCTGGGCAAATGCCCCCATTGAAACCAGCAGCGTCATAGCTGCCAAAAAGAATCTTTTTTTCATGTGTCGAAACTTTTAATTGGTGAGACAAAAAATGATTTCGACTGCGAATATATAATGCTTAATTTATTGATTTACAAACCGTACGATATGTGACACCATATGACATCACGTTACATCGGCAAGGAATTTTCAACCATTCAAAAAGGGTTTTACCGGCAATATGAAACAGTAAAAACAGGATAAGGAGAAAGCGGCATTTCATTTCTTCCGGCAAAGGTAGCCCCGTGTCCTGAGAAGCCCGGCAAGGCGGCTCTGCGGGCTGGTTGCCGTGAAATAATCATCCTCGCTGCGCTTGCGGTATTTTTTCACGGCAAGCCTTGCGGGATTCCGGACCGGTGCGGAAAAGCCTTCAGGAAATAAAATACCGTTCGGTTTGAATGGATATATGTAAAACAAAAAACAGAAGATAACATGGAAACAAGAAACAATCAGACAGTGGCTTTCACAGGATACCGTAAGGAACGTATTCTGCAAGGGGTTGGAAACGATCCCCGGATACTTGCACAAATCAGGGAAGCTGTGGCTGGAATGGTAACAGAACTGTACGGGCAGGGATACAAGGAATACTACACCGGGATGGCCAACGGCTTTGACATGGCGGCTGCGGAAGCGGTCTTACAGGTCAAGGAGGAATACGGGGATATCATGCTCGTAGCGGCAGTGCCATTTCGGAAACAGCCTTTATGGTTTGATGCGGAAGACCGGCTGTTGTATACCTGTCTGTTGGAAAGAGTGGACCGGGTGGTCATGGTTTCCGAGAACTACCACAAGGGCTGTTACCTGCGCAGGGATGAATACATGGTACGTAAGGCGGATGTTATCGTTGTCTATTGGGACCTCGTACCGAAAGGGGGAACATTCTACACGGTGAGCAAGGCGTTGGAAAGCGGAAAGCCGGTCATCAACCTTTATGAAAGGATGAAATAGCGACTGTCTGTATTGGGATGGAAAAGCGAAGTGTGAAAGCCGGCGGCTTTCACACTTCGCTCCTTGTATATTATATTACCTATTCCTCAGAACCGGAAGAGAGGGCACGCTGTTTCCGTAGTTCCTCCTTCTTCGCTTTCTGTTGCTTCTTCTTGACCTCCATTTCAGCCATAATCTGCTTTAAGGGCTTGACCGTTTCCGGCTCTTCACGATTGAACCGCTTGAAGTAGATATCCTCGATAAACTGCGGAAGCGGGGTTTTCCACACCTCCTGTTGATGGTTATCTATCTTGCCGAGTTTGTCGGAATTCAGATCCAATTCACGAGCCATCTGTACTTGCTTGTCCGAAAGGCGGTGACGCTTCTGCGCCACCATCCATTTTTCCAATATCGCCTTTGTTACTGTCATACTCATTTTTTTGCAAAGATAGTACGTCTGCAATATATAGATATACAACTGTCTGGTATTTATTCCAATGGAATATTTGACATGAAAAAAGCACACCGATATGCCTTCTGAAAATATGACAACAAAAAGAAACAATTAAACGAATTCATCTATATCGAATGCCTCTGTCTGTTTTTCTGTATTATCCATTGCCGGAGTATATGAGTCATCACAAAACATACTATCAATAAGATTTCCTATCTTCTTTTTAGCAGCGGCTTCTCTCTCCATAAGTCTGGAGACTTCTTCTTCGGATAAACAGATGCGTGGGGCACGAATTGCAGGATTTCTTTTTATGGCAAAAGATTCTGCTTTTGGCTGCGGTACTGCTTGTTGTTTTTTGTTTTGCATATTCGATTCCATATTTACATGTATTTATTCCAATCAATTCCAATCTGCTCTAAAGACGGTTTCGATGTCTCTTTTCCATTTGGCAGCAAATTCTCCCTGATCAGTCTTTCCAATTGGTTTTGAGTACTCAGTTCAGTTGAAAAGAACCTGAACAGGTCTGTATCCTGAAGTCGATACAGGGTTTCGGCTGCATTTCGGATTTTCTTACTGTCATCCGTCCCCGAAATAAGCACATCAGCGACATTGTCCAGTTCCTCAAAAGTCAGTGCCCTTGAAAAATCCGGGTCAGGAACACACCCGTCATTTGACATAAGTTCCCGTTTTTCCGATTCTGTCAGTCCCTTTTGTGAAGAGAAGTCATCTATCACATCATCCGGATCTATATCCTCATCTTCCTCTATAGGCTCTTTCTTCATAGGTTCAGAACGTGTGGGAGTTTTTCTTGCCACATCCGGATCTTCAAGATAGACTATTTTCGTTTTTCCGATTACTTCATTGTACTCGTCCAGTGGATTCGGCTGCGTTTCGGTTTTCTCTTCATGCCCGACCTTAAGGATATCGTTCTCCGCTTGTGCGATCCAGGCTTCAGCCTTGTCCAGTCTTGCCCTATACCGGGCTTTCCTTGCTTTTTCCGCCATCCGTTTTTTACGTAATTTCCATAACTGGATACGTGCAATACGCATATGACGAAGCTGACTATCCCAAAAATTATAAACTCTCGGACTGAAAATGAACATCCATACCTTATATAATATGTAAGTTGCCGACACGGCTTTTACTGAAAAATAAATTAATGTTGTTTCCATGACTATTGAATTTTAGGGGGTGAAAAACGGTCTTTATACATTCGGGTGATTTCCTCGATGTTGAGTTCTATATGCTCGGCGATGATGTTACTGATATAGCTCGCAATACTTACTTCGGGAGCTATCACATGGAGATAATTCTTTATCTCGTCATACAGCTTGCGGTTCAGGTACACCTGGATGCGTCCGGGCATGGGGGTATTCACCAGATACTTCTGACGAAAGTTACTGTCACATTCGGGCATATTGCAAGGTTTGGAATTTTTCCGGGCAGTTTCTTTTTCCGTATCCTGCCTTTCATTGTTTTCCTCTTCCGGAACCTCAACCACTATGATATCGTCGTTCTCGATGGCATCAGGAATGTCACCGACCATATACCCCCTGATTTTTTCTTCATTCACTTTTACAATTTTCTTTGCCATATCTCAATTACAGGTTAAATTTTACAATCAGTTCGTTTGCCAGTTCCTGCAATCCGCTGCCTTTAAGCTGTCCTGCCGGTGGTGGAAGGAGCGAGCAGCGGAAATAGGTACGTGTCCGGGATGACAGTTCCTTGTCATAGCGACAGAGATCGGGAATCATTGAATCCAGAATTTTCAACCCCTGTTTCTTCATCAGTGCCATATAATTGTCAAGCACTTCGGTATTGCTTCTTTTCTTTACCTTGGTCCAGAACAGGAACACGTCTTTCAAGGGAATGTTTTTCCGGTTTTCCGCACACTTCATAACACTTTTGGCAAAGACAAAACTGCTGTCCATAACGAAATTGTCAGCGGCAATGGGGGTCAATACATAATCCACATTGAAAATGGTCTGCAAAACGCCGGATATGTCCATAGACCCCGGCAAATCTATGAAAACGATATCAAAATCTGCTTTTGCCGCCAACTCTCCGGCCACCTGGCGTGCATTCTCCGGCTTTGCCTGCCTGATAGGATAAATCCTGCATCCCCTGAGCCTCTGTTCCTCCAGCAACACCATGTACTTTTTGTTTATCTCCACCATCTCCATGTCCCGTTCCCTCAGATTGAACAGGCTGCGCTGGGTGGCGTCACAATCAACGATAGCCACATTCTTGCCCATCGAATAATTCAGGAGACTGGCAAGTGTTACCAACATTGTACTTTTGCCGACCCCACCTTTCTGGTTGCTGACTGCAACGAATAACGGATTCTTCTTCATAACTGAACTTTTTTAATGGTTTGTTATACTATTGTTTTACTTGTCTGTTGTTTGCTTTGTGACAAGGTTTGTTAGTGATACGGTTGCTTTGTGCTCACCAACCGGCAAACCGACCAACCGATAGTTATCTGCCCTAACAAAGCAAGTAAACAATCACTGCCCGCCTGTTGCAACAAGTGTTTTCGCTAACGGGTAATACAACGGACAGCCACTTGATTATTGGTTTGTTTTACCGTTCACGCTGCAAATAAAAGGGTATTTTTTCATACCTGCACTATGTTTTAAGGGAGGTGACGACCTGTGTCATCATTTGTCATCACGTTACATATAACCCGCTATTTTACAACAGGATAAACCGCCATAACTTTGCACCGACAACGGAACGGATACCGCTGCGGAGGTTTCCCGAAGCCGAAAAATGAGGCTGAAGGTCAAAACTTAATTTGACGAAGGAAAATTCATGTTCAAGCGAACATAGCAAGTTGTGTTTTGGGCAGCCCGAAATGATTCGGGCATCCCAAAACAAACTTGCCACTCGCCTGAAGGCTCGGGAGGGATTTCCTCCAAAGTCGGAAATCCATGACGGAAGATCAGTAACAGAAAAACCCAATGCGTATGGAAGAAAACAGAAAAAGAAGAAAAACAGGAAGTACGGGCAGAAAGCCGAAAACTGACCCGGCAGTTTACCGTTACGGTATCAAACTGACCTCGGAAGAGAACGGAAATTTTGAGCTGCTGTTTGAAAAATCCGGAATGAAACAGCGGGCAAGATTCATCAAGGCGATGATTTTCGGACGAGAAATGAAGGTCGTCAGAATCGACAAGGCTGCGGTGGATTACTACATCAGACTGACAAATTTCTATCACCAGTTCCAGGCTATCGGTAACAACTACAACCAGACGGTAAAAGCTGTCAAGTCCAATTTCGGTGAAAAACGGACATTCGCCTTGCTCCGTAATCTGGAGAAGGCCACCATCGATCTGGTGGTGCTGAGCAAAAGGATTATCATGCTTACCCGGGAGTTTGAGGAGGAATACCTGATAAAAAGGAATAAGGAGGAACAGCAGAATGGTGGCTAAAATCAACAGAGGTGTATCGCTTTACGGAGCGGTCATCTACAACCAGCGAAAAGTGGACGAGTCCACTGCCCGTATCATTACGGGCAACCGTATGATTACCGATATCACCGGAAATCCCCATAATGTCATGCAGCAGACACTATGGGCTTTCGACAGCTACCTTGCCGCCAACAGGAACACGGAGAAGCCGGTACTGCATATCTCCCTGAACCCATCGGTGGACGACCGCCTCACGGACGGGCAGTTCGCGGAACTGGCACGCGAGTACATGCAGAAGATGGGGTACGGCGACCAGCCCTACATCGTCTATCTGCACGAGGACATCGACCGCAGGCATGTCCATATCGTCTCCACCTGTGTAAAGGAGAACGGCGAAAAAATCAGTGACGCATACGAATGGAACCGTTCGATGAAAGCCTGCCGGGAACTGGAAAGGAAGTTCGGACTGAAGCAGGTGGAGAACAAACGGAAGGAATTGCTTGAACCATACCTGAAAAAAGCGGACTACCAAAGCGGTGATGTAAAGAAGCAGGTGTCCAACATCGTAAAGAGCGTGTTCGGCTCTTACCGTTTCCAGTCTTTCGGGGAGTACAGCGCATTGCTCTCCTGCTTCAATATCGAAACGAAGCAAGTGAAAGGCGAATTTGATGGAGTGACTTATAATGGTATCGTCTATACCATGACGGATGACACAGGCAAACCGCTTTGCACACCCATCAAGTCTTCCCTTATCGGGAAACGCTACGGGTATGAGGGACTGGAAAAGCGTATCGGTTACAACATTCGTGAGTATAAGGCAAAAAAATGGCAGCCGAAGATTCGGAACGAAGTGGCACTTGCCATGCACGGTTGCCGTGGCGACCGGGAGACATTTGTCCGTCTGCTTACTGGGAAAGGCATAGATACGGTATTCCGTGAGAACGATGAAGGACGCATCTACGGTGCGACCTTCATTGACCACATGAACCGGGAGGTCTATAACGGCTCCCGTCTCGGCAAGGAATTCTCGGCAAACGCCTTTGAGCGGCTCTTCAATAATCCGGACAGCATCCCGGATTTGGATGCGCACATGCCGGACACCGGTCTGCAAAGCGGATTCTCCTCCGATATGGAAAGTGCCATCGAACAGGCTTTCGGGATATTCAACCTGGAAGCGAACGGTCCCGATCCACAGGAAGAGGCTCTCGCCCGGAGGCTGCAACGTAAAAAGAAGAAGAAACGCCGCTCACGGGGAATATCCTAATTACCGAATTTACCAACATTAAAAATCAGTTTATCATGCAACAGGAAGATGATTTGAGAGGACTGGCCAAGGTCATGGAGTTCATGCGTGCCATATCCATTGTTTTTATTGTCATTCACGTCTATTGGTTCTGTTACCGATCATTTGTGGATATGGGTATCAATATAGGCATGGTTGACAGGATACTGCTTAATTTCCAGCGGACGGCGGGGCTGTTCTGCAACCTGCTTGTAACGAAAGTGTTTGCCGTCATATTCCTTGCACTCTCGTGTCTGGGTACAAAAGGTGTGAAGAATGAAAAGATGACATGGAACAGGATATATGCCGCTTTCCTTTCGGGGATGGTGCTGTTTTTCATGAACTGGTGGATGCTCGACCTGCCGTTCACCCCGACAGCCAATGCCGTCATATATACGGTAACGCTTACCGCAGGATATATCCTTCTCTTGATGTCGGGTATGTGGATAAGCCGTATGTTGAAGAATAATCTGATGGAGGACGTGTTCAATACCGCCAATGAGAGCTTCATGCAGGAAACAAGGCTCATGGAGAACGAGTATTCCGTCAACCTGCCCACGAAATTTGTCTATCAGGGCAAGGAATGGGACGGATGGATAAACATCGTCAACCCGTTCCGTGCTTCCATCGTGCTTGGAACGCCCGGTTCGGGTAAGAGTTACGCAGTGGTGAATAATTTTATCAAACAGCAGATTTCCAAAGGTTTCGCTTTGTATCTGTATGATTACAAATTTGACGACCTTTCCGTAATAGCCTATAACGAACTGCTGAAGAACCTGGATAAATACAAGGTCAGACCGGAATTCTATGTGATAAACTTTGACGATCCGAGACGCAGCCACCGATGCAATCCCATAAACCCGAAATTCATGGCCGATATCAGTGATGCCTACGAATCAGCCTATACCATTCTCCTGAATTTGAACAAGACATGGATACAGAAACAAGGTGACTTCTTCGTGGAATCTCCGATTATTTTGCTTGCGGCGATTATCTGGTACTTGCGGATTTACAAGGACGGCAAGTATTGTACCTTTCCCCATGCGATAGAATTCTTAAACAAACCGTATGCTGATATTTTCACGATTTTGACCTCGTATCCCTCACTGGAAAACTACCTTTCCCCCTTTATGGATGCCTGGCAAGGAGGAGCTCATGATCAGCTCCAGGGCCAGATAGCGAGTGCAAAAATCCCGCTATCGAGGATGATTTCGCCACAGCTTTACTGGGTCATGACAGGCGATGACTTCACGTTGGATTTGAATAATCCTGAACATCCTAAAATCCTATGCGTGGGAAATAATCCGGACAGACAAAACATCTATTCGGCCGCATTGGGGCTATACAACTCCCGTATCGTGAAACTGGTAAACAAGAAAGGACAGCTCAAGAGTTCCATTATCATTGACGAGCTACCGACCATCTATTTCCGTGGTATCGACAACCTGATAGCCACAGCACGAAGCAACAAAGTGGCGGTGTGTCTCGGCTTTCAGGATTTCTCACAGCTTACCCGTGACTACGGTGAAAAAGAGGCGAAGGTAATCCAAAATACGGTCGGAAATATATTCTCAGGACAGGTGGTCGGGGAAACGGCAAAAAGCCTGTCGGAACGTTTTGGCAAAATACTCCAGCAACGACAATCCATCTCTATTAACCGGCAGGACACATCCACTTCCATTAACACGCAGTTGGATTCGCTGATACCTGCATCCAAGATTGCCAACCTCTCGCAGGGCACATTCGTGGGCAGTGTGGCGGACAACTTCGGGGAAGAAATTGACCAGAAGATTTTCCACGCACGGATTATTGTCGATAGCGAAAAGGTAGCGGCGGAAACAAAGGCTTACAAGAAGATACCTGTCATCAATGAGTTCAAGGACGAGAATGGCAACGATATCATGCAGCAACAGATAGACCGGAACTATTCCCAAATCAAGGCGGATGTGGTGCAGATAATCGAGGATGAGATGAAACGAATCGCAAACGACGAGAACCTGAAACATTTGTTACAGGAGAAATAACCGGTGGGTGACAAAAATACGGGCGGGGCAAATCTGATACATTGTCCCGCCCGTCATTCTTTTAATCCTGATTTTCAGAAATTTCCTCTTTAAGTAATTTGTTTATGGTCGTTATTGTGTGGGTCTGAAAGTAATTTTTTAGTTCGGCATCATCTTTCAGCAGTATGCCACATTCTTCATCAAAAGTTCCAATGATATATTTTTTTAATTCGGAGAAACTTTCTGCAAACGGTATCTGTCTGTTTTCCTGCCAGTATCCGGTCGTGACTTCGGAGACAAACGCTTTCAATACGGCTTTTTCCTCCTTGTCCAGTTTCTTGAAAGGCATTGTTTCCCGGCTCACGTGCAATGGCTCCCGTAAAATATCCTCCGGATTTTTACCGTTACGTATAGCGGACATACAACTTTTACAGATATGTTGTGCGTGTCCTTTGCCTGAGAACTTCTCGTTCGCCTTATAGTTGCCACAGATACGGCAATAGTGCCCCTGTTGTTTCTTCTTCTTTTTCGCCATGCCTATTGTTGTTTTAATAATTCCTGACCTTTTTCCGTCAGACGGTATTTCTGCTTCGGGTGGCTCGGCTGTTCCGGGTACAATGGAACGATATATCCTTCATTCAATGCGGGATGCAAGTAGTTCGTCCTAAATGTGGGACGGTGGTTCAGTTCCAATGCTTCCATTATTTCTTTTACGGACAATTCTCCTTCATCCAGTATTTTTACCAAAGCAAGAACCTGATCGGTACTTGGTCGGTACTTGGTCGGTGCTTGGTCGGTACTTGGTCGGTTTGTCACATCGCATCTGAATATCAGTGTTACACTGTCTGCCCATATCTTATATTCAGGTTCGGGCAATCCTGCTTTGCGGCATTCAGACATCATCAGTCCTATACCGCGTCCCCAGCTTTCCAAAACCTTCCGTTTATACAGAACATTGGCCAATAAAGGATTTTGTGGTTTTGATTCATGCTCTGACTTCATTTTTTCTGCATCCCATTCGGGCGGGAAAGTACCGGGGTTTTCTATTTCCACACGATCATCATAAATGGCTATGCCCACCGAACCGCCGGCTTCTTTGTACGATCTGTGGGTCAGCGAGTTCAATACTCCTTCTCTTATAGCCTTGTAGGGAATGGTCAGATGTTCCTCACGTTCCAATGTATCGGTTGTGCCGGATAAGGAAAGGTGCTTGAAAATAAATGCCATTGCCGCATTGAGCAGTTGAAAAAAGTTGCCTTGAATGCGTTGGCTGTCCATGAATACGGTTTTGTCCGTTCCTTTGAAACGGGCTAAGCGGAGCAGGCATTGGGGATATTCCATATCCTCATGTTTTCCAAACAGCACGGCTGCCGCATTGTTCAACACCCCATCTTTCAGTAAACCGAACTTTCCTAATATGGCAGGAATGTCAGTACCGGTATCTTCCGGCAGGCGACCGCATTCTATACCTAATCTGACTGTCTTCAATACCTCGTTGGTATCCAAGTGCTGTAAGGTCAGGTTGCTGTTTGCTAAAAGTTCCCAGCGGTATCTGTTTCCGTCACGCTGCAACAGTAGCTCATTGTATGCCGGCTGCGGCATCGTGGTGGTCGCACTTTCCACACGCATATAGGGTCGTCCTTTATAGCAGAACGGACGGCTGGGTTTGGAATCTTCAACACGGAAAACAATTACTTTTTTCTCATTATCCGACAGCGGTACATAGGAGATCTGTACCATTGCCACAGGTTCCAGCCGATTGATTGCTTCCGCTATATCCCGTTTGGTCTTGTCGCTTACTTCCTGCCCGATGATTTTTCCCTTGTCGCTCACACCGAACAGCACCGTACCACCGTTACCGTTGAGAAAGGCGCAAAGGGTTTCCATACCGCGTTCCAACTGACCGGTGGTTTCCTTGAACTCCACCAGCCCGCCTTCTTTTTCAGCTATCAACCGTTTTATTATATCGAGGTCTTCTATAATCATATATAATTCTGTAACGTAAGTACAAAGGTAGCGGTTTCCGCTGACATTCGAGCAAAAGAATCGAATACTATCTGTCGGAAAAGACAAACTATCCTATAAAAATGCAAGAATGGCATCCTGCCACCATCTGCTTCGGCTTTGGTACAAGATAGCCTTCTTATGCGCTCTTGATTTACGGCTCCTGATGCCCAAAGAAGACAGTAACAAGGAGGATAAGACATCCGCTTTTTTATTTCAGCCTGCAAAGGTAGCCCCGTGCCTATCTGGATTGAGCAAGGCCGGGCCCTTACGGGTTTCCGCAAAAATCTTCCGCGCTGCGCTTGCGGTATTTTTCCGGAAAGCCTTGCACAATCCGGCACGGGACTGTTTGGCAGGCAAGAAATAAAAAATCGGCTCACGAACCGGTAAGTGTTTAACTGAAAAAATATGGCTATGAGCAAAACAAGAGCAAACAATGGCATGAAAGAGAATTTGAGTCCAACCACCGAAAGCAAGGATAATCTGCTCATTGGACAGATTTATTGGAAAGGGTGTGCTTACCCTGTAAGAGAAATAGATACCGGAAAACATTTGTTCAAGGTGTCTGTGGAAAGCCTGCTGGATGAACTGATAAACGATATGCGCAACGGAATATATGAGGCAATGGAAGCGTGCGAAGAGATAGACGCTTACTGCACCGATGAAGAACTGCGTACTTTGTCCGATTCTGAATTATATAAACTGTATTGTTAAACCAACTGATTGAAAAAATATGAAAAAGAGAAGCAACTTCACACCGATGGAAAGATTTCATGAGATTCTTGTCGGTCATAGTTTGAATGCAATGAATGTGGGAATCAACCATATTCGTGTTTTCCTTGAGGGCAAAAAACTGTTTGATTACTATCCGTTAAGGATGAAACTGTTTGACTACCATAACTGGCACCAGTTGACTTATCCTTCTTTTGGAAACGACGACACGAAATGGGAAAACGAACTTGATGATATTATCCGGTGCCTGATGATAAAATCCCAATAAAAGTTATGCTTATAAACAAAAACAGTAAAACGCTCATTTGGGATAACATTCCCGAATGGGCGATTTATTCATTGGAGTATGGCATTGAAGAGGATTTGTTTCTTACCGATGAAGACAAAAAATTGATAACCAAATTTATCGGTGAAAATTTTCCAAACGGATATGCCATGTCAGTGGATTGGGAATCATACAAGGAGTTCGACCGTTTTCCTGCATTCGGAAAACCGTGCAAGACTTATACGGTCAGGTTCTGTAACCTATAAATCAGAAAAATATGAGAAAGATAACATTGAGCGAATACAATGCCATTCCGGAAAACTATCGTGGGATTTGGACTGTCGAACGTTGGGATTTGCCTGATTGGGCAGAAATACGCAAAAGACATATCGGCAAACGTACCATGATGGTTTATGATAAAGGTACATGCCTGCTGGTAGAGGGAATCGGCTTTGAAATCGTGGATGATTCCGGCTGGAAAAAGCCGGATGAAATCAGAAAAGACATAGATATGCTTTACCAAGAGTTCTGTAACATGCGTAAATGCGAACCGCATTATGCAGATTGCATCATACGTTGGCAGGACACTCTGGATACATTGGAAACAAGAATTGCATTGTCCATGGATCCCGATACGGAATGGGATGAAGAAATCTTCTATTATTGCAACAGCCGGAACGAATTGAAATCACTCACAGAAAAAGGTTGCTCAGATTTTGTCATTGCTGATTGCTTCGGCTTCGGAATGTATGAAAAGCCGATGCAGGAAATCTGAACATATTGAAAAAAGTAATGAAATACCAATAAAAACAAGAAATCTCAGCCATAATGACCGAGATTTCTTTTCTTCCTTTTTATAGTGCAGATGCGACGACTAAGCTCGCACGGGCACTTTTAGTATTGCAAAGGTAAGGATTCTTTTTTATTCAACCAAATAATATGAATTCAACTTTCTATTTTGGAAACCTGCGCTATAACTTTTTGGGCTTCGGGAGTCTGAATGGAACTGACAAGATTTTGAATATCATTCTCCAAATCCTTTTTCCGCGATTGTGAGATACACCCCAGCATATACCTGACAACATCTATGCCACCTTTAATATTGTGTCTGCATTCGGCAGAAATGTCAGCAGGCAAACGTTTGATTCCTTTAGGAAAGTCCATACGGTAAATACAACCTCCGTGTGCACATTTGTTACGAAGTACACGTATAGTTTCCATATAGTTATAAAAAACACCTCTTGAACAGCCATAGGCATTAGCGACCAGATCTTTCGCTTCCGCTTCTTTCAGCGAATCATATAATGTTATGATATTGCCTATTGTCATAAACTCGATGGTTTTCCATGCAGGAGCATATATCCCCGGATGGTTGGCATGATGACGTTGGATAATGGGGTTTTTACGCATAACCGCATATACCTGTTCTTCAAAATCGTTAACGAATTTAGAGGTTACATACTTACGATTGACAAACCAGCAGGGGTCATCAATGTATTTCAGCGATATGTTGTAGATGAGTTTTGTACGGATATTGACCTCAATACGGTCAAGAGCATTGAGCAACAATCTCCTGAGTCTGGTATCAAACTCATAAAGGTCATAGACACTTTTAAATGTAGTACCCGGTTTTAACTGATGGTCACGATGTTCCAGACATGGGAACTTTATTTCGTATGGAAAAGAATAGAATCCAAGTCGGTAATAACCCACATCAAGGAGAATCTCTTTCGCTTTCTCCTCATCATCAAATGTCATTCCATTTGATTTCAGTCTGGCTATTTGTTGGTCTATCGTATATGCTTTTTTCATTGAATTCATTGAATTCATTGAATATTTATTTTAAATGCGAATTTACTCATTTTTCTTAAAACATATATCCAATGTGCTGATTGATTTATAGAAAGATAAATCGTGCCAAGCATTATTCCATATTCCTCCATAAAATTCCATCATTATTCCGCTTCACTTGGCAAGTCCCTTCGAGAAGATAACTCGGAGGATGATACCTTCCACGTTCAAGCCTCCGGTTTTCGGGACACAAAATTCCCTTTGGTAATTTTCCGCCCGAAAAAACGCTCCGGTATCATCGTCCGAGTTGGGGAAAAGGTCCGGGACTTAGCAAGCGAAGCGACCTACGACGCATAGGACAAAACCAAAAAGACAAATGACGGCGGTCTTTTGCCGTTGCTGATGTCGCAATGGATTACGCTGTCAATATCTACCATACAAAAATGATCTTCCGGTCTTATGGAGCAACGGAAGGAAGTGGGGACTAAAGACAGCTCGCTCTCCACTCTGCATAATACATTTCTCTTTATCGCTTTCCTTTTGTTTCCGGCTTTTCTACCGCTTCCGCCTTTTCTGTTTGTTGGGGCTTACCTCCTGTGTGCTCCTTCTTTCTTTTTTGTTTTATCGGACTCTGTATATTTCCCACACTTTTACCCTGATTCTTCCGTTTTTCTGCCTTTCGTCTTCCCGCCTATGGTGAAACGTGATGACATACGATGAAACGGATAGTCCAACGCATTGAAATATAATGTTTTATCAAAATTATGCCTATATATTTGCGGTGACAACAATAGTTTTCAACTCTAAAAATCACAGTTATGGCAAAGAAAAATGTAAGGGACGAACCCATGAAAACACAAGTCACCGAGAATGACCAGCTGAGTGACATTGTCTTCATTCTCGACAAGATGGAACTGCTGTTGCAGGCTATATCCGAAATTGACAAGAACGGCAGGTACAAGACGGTTCCTGCAGACAAGGAACACCGGAACTCCTTTCTGAAAATAGACCGTTATGCCAGCATGTTCGAGAATTTTCTGAAAAACTTCTGGAGCCAGTTCAAGGACCCGACCCGTTTCGGACTGCTCACCATCAAGGAGGACACCCTGGACAGCCCTGAAGTCAGACAGGCGGTGGAAGACATAGCCGCAGGCAGGAAATCGGATGCGGTGGATGAATTTCTGAAAAAATACGAGATTGTACCACGCACCAAGGAAAACCAAAGTATAAACAATCAAAATCAAGAAGAAATGGCAAAGAAAAACCAGACACAGCAGCAGGCCGCCCCGGAAACCGGGCAGCAGCCCAAGTACCGCTACAATGAATCAATGATCAACTGGGAGGAACTGAAACACTTCGGACTGTCCAGGGAGGAACTTCAGGAGCGCGGACTCCTTGACCAGATGCTCAAGGGATACAAGACCAACCAGGTCGTACCCATCAGCATGAATTTCGGTTCCGCTGTTTTGCGCACGGATGCACGACTGTCATTCCAGCAGTCCGTGGGAGGTCCCATCGTATTGGGCATCCACGGTATCCGTCAGAAACCCGAACTTGACCGTCCTTATTTCGGACACATCTTTTCCGAAGAGGACAAGAAGAACCTGCTTGAAACAGGCAACATGGGGCGTGTCGTGGAACTGAAGGGACGTAACGGGGAATATATCCCTTCCTTCGTGAGCATTGACAAACTTACCAACGAGGTGGTTGCCATGCGTGTGGAAAATGCGTTCATCCCGAAGGAAATCAAGGGAGTGCAGCTGACCGAACAGGAACAGAACGACCTGAGGGAAGGCAAGAAGATATTCGTTGAAGGGATGATTTCCAACGGTGGAAAGGAATTTGATGCCCATATCCAGATCAATGCCGAGCGCAGGGGTATCGAATACATCTTCGAGAACGACAAGCTGTTCAACCGCCAGTCGCTGGGTGGCGTGGAACTGACCAAACAGCAGATTGAAGATCTCAATCTGGGAAAAGCCATCTTCGTGGAGGGAATGGCACGCAAGGACGGTGAGCTATTCTCCTCGTATGTAAAGCTGGATGAAGCCACCGGCAGACCTTCCTATACACGCTACAACCCGGATTCTCCGGAAGGCGCACGTGAAATCTACATCCCGAAAGAAATCAACGGAGTGAAGATAACTCCGGAAGAACAGCAGCAGCTCCGGGAGGGCAAGGTCATCTTCCTCAATGACATGGTCAACCGCAAGGGCGAGGAATTCTCCTCATTCATCAAGGCAGACCTGGAAACCGGACGGCTGAGCTATTCACGCACACCGGACGGCTTCGAGCAGCGTGCGGAGTTCAAGATTCCGGACAAGGTATGGGACGTGCAGCTGAACCGCCAACAGCGTGCCGACCTCCAGAGCGGCAAGGCCGTGCTGGTAGAGGGTATCAAGGGCTACGACGGAAAGACCATCTCCCAGTATGTCAAGGCAAACTTCAACCAGGGCAGGCTGGACTTCTACAACGAGAATCCGGACCGCAAGCGTGACGCTTCACAACGGAATGTCGTGGCCAATGCACAGAAACAGGGACAGGAGACGAAGCAAAGCAGCCGCAGATCCAAAGGTGCAAGCATGGCCTGAAGTAAAACGAATGTATAATCCAAAAGAATCAGAAACATGGAAATGAACAATGGAAACAATGCGCCTTTCAAGGCGGAAGACGTGAACTGGGAAGAACTGGCCGGAATCGGCATCCTCAAGGACGAACTGGAAATGTCGGGAGAACTCGAAACGCTGCTCAGCGGGGAGAAAACGAAAGTAATGTCACTCAGCCTTGTACTTCTCGGTGTGGACGTGGTGATGGATGCCACCCTGCAGCTGATACGCAAGGACGGCGAACCGCTGATGGAAATCCTTGGCGTGAAGCCGGTGGCATAGCATCCGCTTTTCACCCGATACGACAATCAAGCATCAAATGTCAAACCGCCGTTCCCCGTCATCCATGCCGGTCACGGGGAACGGCTTTAATTTTACAAAAAAATGAAGATGAAAGCAATCATAGCAGAAAAACCGAGTGTAGGAATGGATATAGCCCGTGTGGTCGGGGCTACCGAAAAGATGGACGGCTATTGTACAGGCAACGGATACATGGTGACCTGGGCTCTGGGGCACCTCGTGCAACTTGCCCTGCCCGGCACGTATGGCTATACGAAGACAACCGCCGCTGACCTTCCGATGCTGCCGGATCCGTTCCGGCTTGTTTCCAGACTGATCCGCACGGACAGGGGTACGGTGACAGACCTGGCCGCTTCCCGGCAGCTGAAAATCATTGAGGGGGTATTCTCCAGATGCGAGAGCATCATTGTGGCAACCGATGCCGGCCGTGATTATCCAAAGTAAAACATTATCCAAAGCAGCAATTAGCATGTGTTACTAATAAATTGATTATCAATATAACTTTTGATAATATTGTTTTGATAATATATTGGTATTTTCGTCATTGGGTCGGAATAAACCACCTATTAAAATTTGAAAATATGTCCAACAACAAGACGAAAAACATTCATGTTCTGATGCAAGAATGTACAGAACATTTACGGCATCTTGGATATTCAGATGCCTGCATTTCTTTACATCAAAAGAAATGGTCGGAATATTTACTGCCTTATCTGCAAAAGAACGGTATCGTGTTTTATACTACAGAGATAGGCGAAAACTACTTACGATCTGTTGCTCCAGATTTAACTCTATCTCCCAAACGAGTTCTCACACGTAGCATCCATATTCTTTCCACTTATTTGGAAACGGGGGATATTCCTAAAATGATCGTACAAATAAGGGAACATCCTTTAACTGGGGAAGTTGGAGATGCCGCATGTCTTTTCTTGAAAGAACTGATAAACAAACGTCGATGTGAGACAACAGTCCTAAAACATCGTCGTAACCTAAGTTATTTTATCGTATTCTTGGAAACCAAATCAAAATCAAAACCCGTTGAGATTGAGGAAGAAGATATTGTATCATTCCTGAGTACGAGTGGGAATGCCCGTGATAGATATTTTACCATGAGGTCTTTTCTCCGATTTTTATACTCCAGAGAGTATATCCAAACGGACTTTGAATATATTTTTTCTTGCAACCGCTACCCAAAGCAAGAAAAGTTGCCTTCTATATACAGTGCTGAAGAAATCAGACAGATTGAATCGTCTGTTGAACAATCCAGTCCAGTCGGAAAACGAGATTATGCGATACTGCTTCTTGCAACCCGACTTGGATTGCGTGCTTCTGACATTTCTAAGTTAAAATTTGAGCATTTGGATTGGGATCATAACACCATTGTATTTGCCCAATACAAAACAAGTAAGCTAATCGAGCTTCCGTTGCTCACAGAAATCGGTGAAGCCATAGTCAATTATTTGCGTTATGGTAGACCGGTCTCCAAACATCCAGAAATATTTTTATCGGCACGTCCTCCTTACCGTCCCATGTATCGTTGGGGGATAAACAGTGCCGTATCAAGAATCATGAGAGAATCAGGAGTTGACATATCAAACCGCAGATTTGGACCACACGCCATGCGCCATTCCCTCGCCAGCCAGTTGCTTGCCAACGGTGTTTCACTACCTGTCATATCAGAATCATTGGGACACAAAAATACTTTGAGTACGATGGAATATTTGAGGGTGGATTTACCAAGCCTAATGAAATGTGCCCTTGATGTACCACTTGTAAATCCAGCTTTTTACGAACAGAAAGGAGGTGTCTTTTATGACCAAGTATAAATTCTCAAGCGTATTTGCCCCATACATGCAAAGGTTTGTAGAGGCAAAGGAAGCAATGGGTTTTTCAAGAAAATATTTTGAAAGCTCTTTAAAATTGTTCGATATATTTTTCATTGAAGAAAAAGTCCAGACTCCTTTTATTACCAGTTCGTTAATCGACAAGTGGAGACAAACTCTTACGAATAACAGCCATAAGACAATTTGTAGCAAATATTCCCTAATAGCACAATTTGCAAGATATATGAATAATATAGGTTTTCCATGTTATGTACCTCGAATCCCTAAGAACAAGTACAATACATATACACCATACATATTCACACACGAACAAGTTCTTTCTATTTTTACCATGTGCGATTCTCTTGTTGCTTGCGACCGTGGGAATATGGATAGCCGACTCTTTTCAATGCCAATCATACTTCGGCTATTGTATAGCACAGGAATGCGTGTGAGTGAAGCAACTTCACTATTAAATCAGGATATAAGTCTTGAAAAAAGATTGATTACGATAAGGAAAACCAAAAATCAGAGGCAACGGTTAATACCGATCTGCCCATCCTTGCATCAAGCTTTAAGACAATATCTGGAGGCGAGAAGCAGATTGCCTCTGCTTCGTGCAGACACCTTAGAATCTCCATTTTTTATTTCTCCATCTGGACTTGCCTTGAATCAAAGCAGGGTATATGGGTGGTTTAGAATAATATTAAGGAAGTGTGGCATTCCACATTGTGCCAAAAAGGGTCCCAGAGTACATGACTTAAGGCACACTTTTGCCGTACATTCATTGATGCATCAAGTCAAAAACGGAGCGGATATTTATTGTATGCTTCCTATTCTTGCGGTTTTTCTCGGACACAAGAAACTCTCTGATACGGAAATTTATGTGCGTCTGACACAAGAAATGTACCCGGATATATTAAAACAGGAAATTACCATTACAAGGTTTTTATTCCCCTCTTTACCTAATAATCCTATTACATATGAAGAATGATTTTGCAAAACATTTAACTCGCTTTTTTACAAGCTACTTGTCAGGAGAGTGTGGTTTGAGCCACAATACCATAAGAGCATATGGAAATACGTTCCTGTCATTTATTGATTTTATGGAGAAAACAAACCATATTAAGGCGGATAAACTATCGTTGGAACACCTGACACGTGACAATGCATTGAATTTCTTAGACTGGACGGAGGTAAACAAAGGTTGCGGAGTATCAACTCGTAATCAAAGACTTGCCGCATTACATACATTTTGTAGATATATGCTATACGAGGATATTATCCATTTGGAACAATGGCAATCCGTGTTGTCCATTAAATCAAAACATGCTGAAAAACAATCAGTCAATTATATGGAAGTTGATGGAATAAAGTTATTGTTATCCTTAATTCCTACGGATACGAGAAATGGGCTTCGTGATCTTGCTTTAATAGCATTGTTATATGACAGTGGAGCCAGAGTTCAAGAACTTATCGACTTGACGCCGATGGATTTGCATTTGGTCAAGCCATACTATGTCTCTTTATTTGGCAAGGGACGAAAAAAAAGGCTTGTGCCTCTACAAGAGCAACAAGTGGATTTGCTCAAAAAGTACATGGAAACAGAAGGCTTGTTAAAGCAATCATTAAATCAACGTCCTTTGTTTGCCAATAATAGAGGTGGAAAACTTACCAATGCTGGAGTGACATTTATTTTGATGAGATATGTGAAGAATGCACATGTTGTTGATCCAAATCTTGTTCCAGTTAAAATCAGCCCTCACTGTCTGCGGCATAGTAAAGCCATGCACTTGTTACAGGCTGGTGTAAATCTGATTTATATCCGTGATATTTTGGGGCATGTATCTATACAGACTACTGAAATATACGCTCGGGCTGATTCCAAACAAAAAAGAGAGGCTCTTGAAGCCGCCTACATTGATATTATACCCGCAATGGATAAAATGGCAGGATCTTGGGAAAAAGATTCAAAATTGAAGCACTGGCTAAAAGGACTTGGAAAGTAGGAGTATTTATTATCCAAAGTAGTTTTTGCAAGTAATTAGCATAAATAACTTATAATCAAAAATGTACAAAATGCTACTTTGGATAATGTTTTACTTTGGATAATCACGCCCGGCATCGGTCGCCACGACGATACGGTCGGAACGGTCGAAAACCTCCTTGATGACCTTCAACTGTTTGAGCACGCCGGGATCGGGCTTGTACTCCTTGCCCTCCCGTATCTGGCGGGGGATGTACTTGAACTCCTGCGGCAGAATGGGCAGGTTCTCACGCCGGAAGCCCGTGTAGCCGTATGCTTCGGGCATGGCGAGCTGGACGAGATGGCCGAACGCCCAGGTAACGAGGTAGCCGTTACCTGAGAGGTAGCCATCGTGCCGCTCCCGGACATTCAACACGTTTGCTATATCCTTCGCTACGGAAGGCTTTTCAGCGATGACTGCTGTAATCATATTTCTTTAATTTTTAACGGTTTGACAAAAGTTATCCCGCCGCTCGGACGGGATAACCGGGTAATTCATTTACAGAATGGCGGGGGAAATCATCGGCGGACACCCCGGCTGCGCTTGGGCTTGTCGGGCTGCTCCTGCTTCTGTGCCTGTTTCCGGTCCTCTTTCTGCTCCTGCCTGCGCTCCTGCTGCTGTTTCTGCTCCCCGGTGGGGCGCTGCTGTGCGGATTGCAGGGCTTCTTTCAGGTTGCGGGTAGCCTCGACGGTCTTGCCCTCGGAATTGACCGCCACCTGCACCTCGTTCTCCACGGCGGGCTTGACACACCCCTCTTCGAGCGCCGCCTTGTAGTCCTTGGGGAACATGAAGGCGGGCTTCTCGCCGGGCTTCCATGTGATGTAGCCTTGGTAGGCTTTTCCTTTCTTGTCCACCAAGCCGGAGACCTTGACCGTTCCCCCGGCTTCGAGTTCGAGGCGGGACTTCTCGGTAAGCTCCTGCTTGCGGAAGGTCTTCGGCACCTCCTGATTGGCGGTCTGTTTCAGGTTCGCCTTGTACGCATCCATCGCCAGCCTGCCCCGGTCGCCGAAGAGAAATTCGAGCTGCATCTTGGCTGCGCTGAACTGCACGGGTGCCGGGTAGAGCTTGGGCTGCTCCCCCTCCTTGGCTCTGGAAAGGAACTGGCAGACCACCGCCTCGCCCTGTTTGAGCCGGGCTATCTCGTCCGGTGTGAAGGTATGCCCGTTCTTCTCCGCCGGGATATTGACCTTGGAGAGCGGGAAGGCGACCAGCTCGTTGGTCTTGAGGTTGCGGCTGACAAGGGCTTCGACCTGCTCGCCCGCCCGGTTGGTGACAGTAGCCGGGTGTCCCATGTTGCCCGTCTGCCGGAGCACCTGCTTGTCGGAGTCGGTGATGTCGTAGCCGAAGAACTGCTTCTGCATCTTCTCCGGGTCGAGGATGCCGTGGCTGCACACGGTCAGCCTGCCGTCCGTGCCGGGCTTGAGCGAAAGCTGGCTGTCGTTGCTGTGCGAGATGCCGTCGAAGTGGAAATGCACCCGGACGGTCTTGTCGGTCTGGAAGCCCCGTAGCATCTGGTCGAGCATCCCGTTGCCCTCGATCTGCTCCCGCTGCACGCCGAGGGCGGCGAGGCTGTTCCAGTCGATGTCCTCCGGGCGGTACTTGTACTGCGGGTTCTGTTCGGTCTGCCCGGCGGACTGCTGCGGCACACCCTCCGGCTGTTGCTGCTGCCCGGCTTGGGTCTGCTGCTGTGCCTGCACGGGCGGCTGCACCTCGTACTGCGCAACGAGCGGCTCGCCCGTCTTGACGGACTGGCTCTCCCGTTGCCGGAAATCGGCGGCTACCCGCTGCACCTCCTCTTCCGGCACACGGAAGAAATGGAAGCGGGTCGGGTCTTTCAACTGGTTCCAGAGGTTGGAAAAGAAATTCGAAAACATATCGCCGTGGCGATCCACCCGCAGGAGGTCGTTGTTGTCCTCCAAGGGATTCTTGGTCTGTAACTCGCCGTCCTTTACTCCGCTGACGGCTTGGAGCGTGCCTTTCTCGTCCATGACGAGCAGGATGTCCATTAACTGCTGGCTGCTGTCCGGTCGTTCGTCCATAATCTAATGTTTTTAAATGGTGAATACTATTGGTTCTCAAGTGAAACCGGGCGTAAATATAGAGGGAGAAACACGGGGAACGTGCAACTCCGGGGCGGGCTGTCCGCACTTGTCGTCCGGTTCGCAGGTTTGTCGCAGCCCTTTCTTGTGAAAAATATCAAAAAATCATGCCCCGCACGCATTTTTCTCCTCCGGAAAACAGCGATAATTCGTTGTTTTCTCTATATTTGTAAAATATGGGTAATGAGGGACACGGTCTGTCATTGCCACCCATGCGATGCGTATGAAAGTTTATCAGAGCAAACCGAGAATAACGCTTTCACCTGCCATCCGTGACGGGCAGAAATACGTGGAAGTGGAGTTCGACGAGGACGATGCCATCCGGCTGTCGCTGTCGAAAGAGAAGGGCGTGCGGTTCGAGGGGGACAGAGCCTACCTGCCGGAAGAAGGCTTCGACCTGTCCGGCTTTTTCGACCGCCATGTGGAAACGGCGTATATCAATTACTCCGCCCTGAAAAACACCTTGCCCAAGAAAAACGGGAAAACCAGCCCCGCCATCCCGCCCGGCTATGCCGAAACGCTGCGGCAACTGCGGTACAGCGAGCATACCGTCCGTGCGTACACTGCCTATTTCAGGGAGTTCCAGCAATACTTTGCGGGAAGAAACCTCCGCTACATCCGACCGGAAGAAATCAACGCCTACATCGTGCACCTGATTGACACACGGGGGATCTCGTCGTGCCAACAGAACTTGCGCATCAACTCGATCAAGTTTTATTTCGAGAAGGTGCTGGGACAGGAACGGAAATGTTACGAGGTAAAGCGAGCCAAACGGGAACGGACGCTGCCCGACGTGCTGAGCAAGGAGGAGATAAAATCCATCCTTGAGGCAACCGGTCCGGACATCCGGCTGTTCTGCATGTTCTCGCTGCTCTACTCCGCCGGGTTGAGAATCAGCGAGCTGCTGGACTTGAAGCCCCACGACATCAACGTGAGCCGTTCGCTGATACGGGTACGGCAGGGCAAAGGGAGGAAAGACCGCTACACGCTGCTGTCGAAGCCCCTTGTCAGGAAGCTGACCGAGTACACCAAGCTGTACAAGCCGCAGGAATGGCTGTTCGAGCGGTACAAGGGCGAACCGTTCACGGAGAGCATCGTGTCGAAGAAGCTGAAAGAGGCGGCGAAGGAAGCCGGAATCACCAAGCGGGTGTACCCCCACCTGTTGCGGCACTCGTTCGCCACGCATCTGATCGAACAGGGCACGGACTTGAAAATCGTGAAAGAGCTGTTGGGGCACAACCAACTGAAAACGACGGAAATGTACGTGCATATAGCCGACACTTTCAAGAGCAGCATCCGCACTCCATTGGATGATATTCTTGAAATTGATAATGAGATAGTTAAATAAGAAAATAACAGCGAAAACCGCTGATAATTACATGTTACCGATTAACAATGACAATATGAAATGGTATAAAATATACTTGAATGGAGAAAATCGAATATGGAAGAAATGTATTACATATTCGTGGGAGTTTATATATGAAGATAAAGAAATTAATTTTCAAAGAATTATAGATTCATCTTCATCGGAAAGGTATCAGATAAAAGCTCTTATCAAAGGTAAGGGGCTAATCGCTAAAAGTATATCTGAATTTGGGCAAATAAGAATGCCAGAATTTGCTGAAGTCAGCCATTTGTTTCTTGTCAGAGAAGATATATTGAATATAAACGAATTGTCCTCCATAAAAGGAATTTCTTTAAAAAGGGTTTCAGTACATGGAGATTTCCCACTTGATTATATGGCAATTATTTTTAATGAAGTAATTGATTGTGTTGACAATATTCATTCCAAACGAGAAGAATTTGAATGCATGAGTACACTTGTGTTAGATATGTCTAAAATACCTTCATCTGTAGATGGGTTCTTTTTAAAAGGGTGGAATAAATACGGTTTTTATAAAAACATTGTCAATGAAAATATGAAAATGCAATTACTTCATTTGTATAAGGCAAATGAGTTTTTAAAATTTAAAGAAATAGAAATAAATGGCACATCGGTAACAAATGGATAAATCTCCGTAAGAGAGATTATCCGCCGAACATTAGTCGCTTGAAAAATAAAAAAAGAAAATGAGTAAGATAATGATATGGGTCGGTCAATTCGATTCCGAAGCTGACTTTGAGAAATATATGGATCAATCGGCTTTCCGTCAATGGTGGAAAGATTACGATGAAGACAATAAGGAACTTCGTTGCCAGTTCTGTAAGGAGCTTGGTGTAATGAGCTATGATGAGGATTTTCTTATTATGAAATTCACATCTGACGGCTTGGCAGGATTACTCAACCTTATTCCTGCTGATACCCAAAAGATAAGTCTGTCGATGGCTGATAAAAATATTACAATGGCAAATGCTGTTATCTGCTATAATTGTCGTGAGGGTATATCTCCTAAAAAGGCAGAGAATACCACAACCATGACTTATCTTGGTACGTTTGAGTTTGAACTGTCGCCTGAAGGAATGCAAGGGTCTAATGCTGGATTAGAATATATGATTTGGATTGGCACAACCGCTAAAAGTCGGGAAGAATTTATGGAGTATTTCAATCAAGATGAGTACATGAAAGAAATACGAGATTACGAAGAAGGTCGTACAAAGAAACGTCCCAATCCGGAACATCGCTGTCAGTTCTGTAAAGACGTTAATATAAAGTATTACTATCCAGAATTTCTAACTGTGGAAATTAAGGATGAACCCGAAAATCCTTTTAATCTTGTTAGAATGATGATTGATAACAAACTTGTCCTTGACTGGTATATTGAATCCGATATTGATGAATACCACATAAAGCCATCAAATTGTATTGTGTGCTATATACCCAATGGTTTCAAGGACAACAAAAGGAATCAGAAAATCTTTATTAAGAAGAAAAATTATGATTCATATGAAACACCTAAAAAATTTGTGGATGAATTAGACAGTTACAACGGTATTCAATATTTGGAAACTTATATTGCAGAATAAAGCGACTAACAAACGGATAAATTTCCCTTAAAGGTCGATTATCCACTGGACATTAGTTGCAGCCCAAAATGAAATAAAAATGAATGTAATATCGGAAAAAGAATATTCGTTCTCAAATGCACTTTTTTGGAACGTAATGTTGCATCATCATATTCAAGCCTTTGATGAAGAAAGGGATGTGAATTTTGATGAAGTATGGGATGAAGAACTTGTACTAACATTGTTGGATAAAAAGAAGTACAAGAAATATTGGTGTTGGCTATCTCAAATTGATTTGAAAACATCCGAAAATCAAGGTGAAATAGAAAACCCAAGAACTCTAACACTTCCTATCGGCAGCGATATTGTATTGACAATAGAATTTCATCCTTGCTGTACATATTATTTTTTGAATGACACTTTAATCGGGGAAGTTAGTGGCAACTTTCACTTGAAGTATCTCACATATTCGGAATTAATGAGGATTACAAAAGAGAAATATGGAGATGTACTGTTCCATTTACTCTTACCTTTGTCTGCAATCAGGGAACAAGAAAAAGGCATAGCACTTAATGCAATAATCCAACGATTGCAACAAATTCCCTTATTCAAGGAACATTCCGCATATATAGGTAAATGTATCTTGAATGGATTATTAATATCCAACTCTGACATACAAGAAATTCCCAAGATAGGAACGATATGTACAAGCAATCATTCATATAGAAATGCTTTGGTATATGATGATGAAAGGCAGGAAATAAAGGAGCTAAATATCCTTTTATCGAGATTATAAATATGCAACTAACAAGCGGATTAATCTCCTATAAAGGTCGATTATCCACAGAACATTAGTCGCTTGAAAAATAAAAAGAAAAAATATGAGTGCATTTACAGAAATAATGGAATACATTCGGACTTTTGAAAAGTATGGATGTAAAGAATATGAAAACGGGACAAAAGAATACGGTCATGCACCTTTCATTGCTCCTGAAGCATATAATTTTTGCGTCTTTGCTACGCTAAATGAAGATGATATTGTTGAGTTAGAACGAGATTTGAAAAGAGAAATTCCGTCTCAATTTCGCTCGTTTTTAATGACAGATACAAATGGATTACATCTTTTCCACCATTTCAGTTTATATGGAATAAGAAAATCTTACAACCGAGATTTAAATGCAACTCCAGAGCCTTTTGGCTTACTTGAGCCGAACATTTACGAAAAACCTAAAAATGCAAAAGACACTTATTTTTTCATAGGCGGATATAGATATGATGGTTCGAAGCTCTATATAGACTCTGAAGATGGAAAAGTTCATTTCTGTAAACGTAGAGATGCTTCATCTCTTTTAGCTTGGGATTCATTCGAGGATATGCTTTTATCTGAATCCAAAAGAATATTTACTCTTTATGATGATAGAGGTAGAATGCTTGCGCCAAGCGAAAAAACACTACCGATATAGAATGAAGCGACTAACAAACAGCACTACCACTTGAAGCGGAACGCTGTCAAACCATTATCCGCAATAGTAAAACAATTAAAAATTAAAAGATTATGGCAACAACAGAAGAAAGAGACATCTTTAATAATGAGTATGTTCAAATTTACACAAATGGTTCTGGTAACATTGTTCTGCTCTTCCAAAATGAGGTTGAAAAAACATTGGCAATAGGAGAGCAAATGAATGAGATAAACGAAGAGGCGTACATGAATGGTTACAACTGGGATGCCTTCTTCAACTACTATCTGGAAGAAAATGCACCAGACATTTTGGAAAGTATGGAAAGCGACCCTGAAGCTGGTTCTTACGCAGCTTATTTTGAGGACACCGCAGAAAACGAGCAAAAAGCAAAACGCTTTGCCGACATTATCATCTCTTTAATAGAAAACGAAGAAGAAATATATAAAATTCTTCGAGAGAAAGGAGATGAAATCGAATGGGATTAACCATTTGTATAAATAGAAATAATTATGCGGATAACACGCAGATAAGCAACCGTAACAGGTTGCTATCTGCATCCCATTGTGCGCTTAGAAACTAATACAATATGAGCATGAAATATTATCCAAAAGGATGGCATACTTACAAGTTCTTGGTTACACCGCAAGAATTGAAAGACATTTTGCGAGGATTTCACATTGTGATATACAACCGTAGAGTACCTGCGGATTATATAGAAAGTAACTTTGCAAATTTTGTAAGGGATTACGAATCTTTTTACCGTTTACTAACGTCCGGTGAAAAAATCGAGCATATTGTAATCGACAATTTGCTCACGGGCTTTTCAAACAATCTAAGTAAGTGTGCGTATAAAATCCCCTTTCAAGATTCAAATGATGGATTATGGTATAAAACAGAGGATTTCATAGAGCCTTGCGTCGGGTTCAATCTATTTGCCTTCTATCTTGATGAAGAACATAAGTTACAAACCCAATTCAGTTACATAAATTTTCCAGAGAATATAATGGGGGTTCAATTAGAGTACCCTAAGAAAATATATTCAATAGAGGAAAATAGAGAAATACTATGTAACGAATTGGAAAATTATAATGACGTGTACCAAGTGGTAGTAGAAAGGATAAAGCAATTATGTAGAAATCTGACGATTACAATAGGTGAAAATGTGCATAGAACTAAGGTGAAAATAAGTCCTACCGCACTAAAAGATATTGAAGGAAGTCATTTTATAAAAGTAAATAATTGTATTATTAAATAAAGCGCATAACAAGCGGCTTAATCTCCCTAAAGGTAGGTTAGCCACCGAACATTATAAACTCAATAGATGAATAATAAAGAAATTTATATAAAACTGGAAAAAGCAGTTGGCGATAACAACGTGCAGGAAGTGTCGAATATACTCGACCAACATTCAGATCTAGATTTGAATGATGAGAATTTATATACGCTTCATCCACCTTTATGCCGAGCTGCAAAGAAAGGTTTTTATGAAATTTGCAAGACTTTAATTCAATATGGAGCCGATGTAAATTGTATTAAAGATAGATTATTTTCTCCTTTATGGGGTGCTTCGTCTGGAAACCATTTAGAAATAGTCAAATTATTGATAGAAAATGGCGCAGATATAAATGCTTATGAAAGTTCTACAACAGCAGCTTTGAATGAAGCTGCCGCTAAAGGGCATTTTGAGATTGTTCGCTATCTTATAGAGAAAGGTGCGGACATAAATAGGCTTACTACAACTCTACTTTTTTCTCCTCTTGATTGGTCTATTAGTAGTGGACATAACGAAATAAGCCTTTTTCTGAAGGAAAAGGGTGCGTTGTCCAATATCAACCACGATTATGTATGGTCTGAAGTAGGTGGTGGCATATCCCAACATATAGACTGGAATATTGGCAGAGTTATTCCTAACAAATTCAATGAAACGGAAAATGGTGTATTCAATAGGCTTGCGGTTGTTAATAGAGGTAACAATTCGTTATTGTTCAGTGTAGGAAATTTCCAATATACCCAGCCTTATGTGGAGTTTGTTATTGTGCTTCCGTTTGGCTGGAATCCATACTCTAAAATGGAGAAGACACAGTTCCCTTATATGGTAATGAAAGAATTGACGAACCAAGTCCGTAACGGAAGAACATTCTCTGATGGAGATTTTATATCCAAAACAGAGAAAGGGTTCAACGCAATCTCTTGGTCGGAGAAATTGGCTGGATTCTATGTCGTAGATTATAACTACTCTGATACAGCGAATCAATATGATAACAAAGAGGATATGGTTACTCTTTATACGCTTATTCCTGTAAAAGCTACTAAAAAGGGATATAGCGAACACTCTTTAGAAAAATTGAAGTCTAAGAAATTGAAAGCGATTGAATTGAGTTTATAACAAGCGGATTAATCTTCTAAAAACTCGATTATCCGCCAGACATTAGCAACCTTGTGAATATCAAAATATGGATATAATAAGAAATGATAAAATAGTAGAAATAAAAGATATGCTGTTTGATAAGTTAAAACAGGATATATCTTTTTTAGAGAAACGAATAACGATACAAGAACGCTCCGTTTCAAATTGGAAATATGCAACGGATGAATTTTATACTCTAATTCCATTTGAAAAGGAACTAAATAAGATGAAGAAAGGACGCATCTTGAAAAATATTCAATTTGACGAAAGATTTGCTTCTCCTTATATTTTCTCCTTCGGCTTTTCTAAAGAAGAAAAACTTTTATTGACACAACATTCATTAGGAAAAGATTTTGGCATTATTTCACAAGTTTACGATTATCACAATAGCGGATGTATAGAGTATTTCATTCTACGATCTTATCCGTCTAAAAAGTATAATAGCAAATTAGTATCAATAGGTATTCTTTTTCAAATCAATGATTTATTACAAGCACATGTATGCGTATCAGATAATAAACATAATTGGAGTACAACTGCCTATCATGTAGGCAACGAAAATAAAGTCGATAAAATTTTCAGATATGCTTCAGGTTGGAATAATCAAACGGAATATGATTTAGAATACGTTGATAATAAACTCAATAAGATAAAAATAGGAAATGTAGTTTGGTGGAAATCTAAAAAATAGGTTACTAACAAGCAGCAAACCGACTGAACAAGCGGAACGCTGCCAAACATTAATATTAAAAGGAAACACTATGATACCTGATAAATTGAAAAATGATTTTAATTCATTGAGAAATATGTTTGATGAATTGAAAAGAGAAATTGATAAGAATGTTGTAAAGGAAGAGAATTACAAAGGTGAGTTCTACGAAATAGCTCCTTATTCTTATCAAAGAAATAGGTTTAAGCAAGGGAAAATAGTTGAAAATGTAACTTCTCTTAAAACAACTAATAACCTATTTACTTATTATTTCGATGCAAAAAATCAAATTATAGAAATCCGAGAGGGGTTGGAACTTAAAAATCAATTCTATTATACCTTTTTCATTTACGAAAAGGAACTTATGAAAACTATTGCATATGATAATAGCAAACGTATTGTGAATGTCCGATATTATCTATATGGAAGTAATGGTAAAATAGAGAAGATGTATTCAAAGGGCACTCGTGGAAGTAGAGAAGAAACATATTTTTATGAAAATGACCGCCTACAAAAAATAGTTATAAGACAATTTGATAGAAATGATATTGAACAGGATACGTTACAACATTCATTTGATTATAAGCCTAATGGAGAATTAAAATTTATTATTCTTTCGACTGAATTATATTCTGAAACAATCTATCAGGAAACATAAATTTAATATTAACAAGCCGGGATAACGGACTAACGCCGTTCCCCGTCAAGCCATTATCAATAAAGATGTCTAAAAATGTAGTTTGTTTTTAACGGAATAAATAATATGGGAGTTTTTTTATCAATAACATATGATTTAAGGTGGGCTGGAAGTTTTGAAGCCAATGTGAAACAAGACAAAGTTGTAAACTATATAGCTACCAACTTGGGGGATATGATTTGGCAAGAGGAAATATCTAATCAGGTGCAAAGAATAGATAAACACCATATATCATTAGCTATTGTTTTAAGATTATTTCGCAGAGAAGATATTAAAAAAAATAGCTTAAAATCGTATGCTCGATATATTCAAAAAAAAGATATACTTAACATAGATCAAATGTTGGCTTTGGATGAGTATATAGAGTTGTCAGAAAATGAAATGAGATGTCAACTTTGCGATGCTGTTTTTAATCGTTTGGAAGAGATATTGATAAAATATAAGGAACGATTTCAAAATCTCGATTCCATAGTTTTAGTTCCGTTGTTAAGAGAACGAATATTACGAATTAAAAATCAGGAATTTACAGATAATTATTTTAAATCTAAATCGTTTACCGATGCAAAACGTGTCGAAGAAATAAAAAAGTTAATTGATTGCACAAAGTAAAACCATTGATAACAAGCGGATGAGCCTCCTCTGAAAAGGTCGGTTATCCGCCAAGCATTATCGTTCAAATAGAATAAAAATGAATACTGAATATAAAGGCATAAAAATATCCGAGGACACAAAGTTTGAGAATATGGACTTTGTGCAGTATGATTTCAGTATGTCTGATTTGTCTGAGGTTGTATTTGAAAACGTCAATTTCAGCAATTGCACTTTCAATAAAACAGTATGCAAGAAAACAAGGTTCTGGGGATGCTTTTTTGAGGACTGTATTTTTTCAAGAGTAGATTTATCAGACACATATATTGGAGCATGGGGCGGTGGACAGAATAATTGCAAATTTGTCAAATGCAAATTAGGCAAGACGTTTGGTGGTTCCTATATAACAAATGCTGTCTTTGATCACTGTAAAATTAAAGGGTGTATATTTTCTTGCCTTTATATGGAAAATGTACGCTTTAGTGGTTTGATAGATGATTTGATGATTAGAAAAATGTCTATTAAGGAGATAACACGAAATCAAACCGCAGCCAAAGCGACAAAGATTATTGCTAAAATCTTGCGTGTCATAAAGCAGGATAATATTGATGTCCCAAAAGTGCAAGTTAATGGCATTGATTTTTCAAGTGCGACAATGCAGTTTTTAGATTTCAGTGAATGTGAACTACAACATATCATTCCTCCGACTGATGACAAACATTTGTTGATAGATAAAGATTTATATGAAATAACTAAATGTGTTTCAGATGAAATTAAAAATTCGTGGTATAACGCAGACAATCAAAGCTGGGCTTTGAATTGTGTGAATAATATTCAGAAAGAAGCTCCTACGGCTATCGTCTGCTGGCAAGATTTTAAGCATTTTGAAGATGAAGTGTTTGCAGATAAGCTAATGGAGTTATTTAGAAAAGCAAAAAAAGAATATGGACGATAACAAACAGCAAACCGACTGAATAAAATGCGGAACGCTGCCGGACATTAGCATCAATACAATTAAAATGAAAAAGGATGAAAGCAACTGATATATCTTTCAATGAGAATTATTACATGAGTATATTCTCGGAATATATAAATAAAAATATTCTTCTTAATATATCGCATGGGTAAAAGATATTTATAATATTGATGTTCACTTGAGTGATATAGAATTAATGGGTATTTATATTTTATTTGAGCAAAATGAACATGAGTTATTTGGTCTGGCTTTCAGGCTTGAATTTGATATTGAACATGGTTGTGGCATTAAGATAAAGACAAATGATGGCAAATTTGAAATTATCGAAATAGGAAGTGGAGATGTCGCTTTCTGCTGATAGTAAAATATGATGCTAACAAACAGCACTACCGCTTAAAGCGGAACGCTGCCAAACATTAGCTGCAAATAAAAAAATAATGAGCATGGAACTGATACAAACTTTTAAGAAGTCATATTTTCTAAAGATGTCAGACGACAAACATTTGATTGCACAAGTTAATAGTAGTCAGATAAACATCTTTGAAAATGAAACATATCGGCATTTAGCACAGTTCAAAGAAGTAGGCGATGCATCTGTTTTCTTTTCAGACGACAGCAACTTGCTCTTGGCTAAAAATAATGACCGCAAACTTGTTGTGTATGATTTAGCAACCATGTCAATCCGTTGCAAACTTAAACCGAAAATAGGCAGTTCAAATGGTGATGGTGACGCTTGTATTTCACATGATAACAAGTATGTCATTAATTTGGGGTATGATTTTCCATACGGCTATATATCAGTTTATGATATTGAAAACGGAAAGGAAACAAGATTCCGTGAAGATATGAGAGAAGTGTATGAACATATATGTTATATCCCTTCGCGCCAATTATACTTCATTGACGGGTTTCGCAGACCGGAAGAAGGGACAAGTGAAAAGAATCGGTACTTCTATCTTTGGTTTGATATGAACAACAGAACATTTGAACAAATATTCTGCGATTTGGACGATGCAAATTTTCTGTATAGTGAATATTTAAAGCAAGTGTTATACTTTGCGAAAGAAGGCAATCTTGCTTTTCGCATTTTGCCCTTAAATATAGAACTGCCAATTAAACACCAACAAGGCTGTTTGGATATACAACTTTCGCATAACAACAAGATGATTGCCTTATATCAAGAAGATAATCTAAAACTTTGTACGTTCCCTAATATGGAAATATTGGCTGAATTATCAAATATCGGCTATGGTAATATTTCATTCTCTCCTGATGATAAAGAAATATTGATTGCAAGTACAATAAAAGGGCTTATTTATAAATTGGAATAAGTGCAGCTAACAAGTGGATCAATCTTCCTTAATGGTCGATTATCCACCGGGCATTATCTGCCAGAATAAAATAACAATAAAAAAGAAAAAACAATGATTAGGTATATTGAGAAAGGCGACATATTCCGCATTGAGGGTGTAAGTAGTTATGCGCACGGATGTAATTGCGCCGGTGCAATGGGTAAAGGCATTGCCGTGCAGTTCAAAGACAAATATCCAGATATGTATCTTGAATATAAGCTATTGTGCAAAGAAAACAAGTTTTGCCCCGGAGATGTATTTGATTATGATTATGGCAACGGGCATATATATAATCTTGGCACTCAAGCAACGTGGCGAACACGAGCTAAAATAGAGTATATCGAAAAGGCACTGATACAGATGCTTGAGTTAGCCAGTGGTGATAATGTAACGGCAATAGCCTTACCTGCAATCGGTGCTGGATTAGGAGGATTAAAATGGGATGATGTAAAAGCTGTTTTGAACAAAGTTTCAAACGATTATCCTAACGTTGATTTGTATGTAGTTGAAACTTATCAAAGTGAATAGTGGCAGATAACAAGCGGCTCAATCTCCCCAGAAAGGTCGATTATCCGCCGGACATTATTGATTAAAACAAAGAAGTATGATAATAGGAGATCCATATAAATTTGCATTTTGGGTTGACATTGTTCCAAGTTGGAATGATGATTCAGCGTGGATAAACGGAATATTCTGTATGTTAGTAAATGGTAAAATATATCCATGTGTTGATACATCAACCTTAAATAGTGAACTACCCTCCCTGTTATATGATTTTCAACATCATATATGTTTAAGCAATAATGAAACCCTGTTTTGCACAACACCTCTTAATGCAATAAAGTATTTGTTGTCAATAACATACCCAGACAGTGGAGATAATGATTATAGTTATAAGTTCATGACTCCCACGCTGGAAGATAATGGAGTATATGCGTTTGTTGTAGCCCATGACGACAACGTGCGCATACTTATTACGAAGGCATCAGATGATAAAGGGATTTTTGAAGTTAATGAAACGGGAATTAATGAAGTGATAATATCTAAATCAACCTTATGTGTTATGGTTAACGAACTGGATTCCTATTATCATAAAATAATCAATAACCAACAGCAAACCGACTGAACAAGCGGAACGCTGCCAGACATTAGTTTGAATATGAAAGCAGAGGAATTACGAATAGCAATACGGAATGTATTGGAACAATGTTTTGTTTCAGCCCTCTCCAAAATGGGATATAGTTGGAACAAAACTAAGATGTGTTTTCATCGTAAAATAGGAGATTTTAAGCAAACAATTCTGATAAATTCCTCTACTAATACCCGATTCACTGATGGGATTGGCTATATTAGTATTCACTTATTTTATAATTCGCCAAAAATTGAAAAGATGGCTTCTGTTTTGGTCGATGCAAAAAGTAATTTTGAGAAAGTTAATATAGTTCTTAACATTAATTCTGGTTTTATTTCAGGTAAAGAAGCTGTTTCGTTCGACTTGTGTTCAGTAGATAATCTCCCTGATATATTCAATCTTGATGATTTGCCATTCAAGGAAATATTAAGTTTTCTTGATGAAAAAACAACAATTCAAGATTTACTTACAGATTTTGAGAATAATAAGGATTATATTTGGTGGACTTCAAAAGAAGGTTCTATCCTTCGCATAATTACGATGTATAGTATGACTGGCAATAAGGCGAGAGCCATAGAACTTGCCAAGTCATATTATCAAAAAGACAAATGTGGTGCATTATATAGAAATGTCTTACGATATTTTGAAAAATCAAATAAATAATCAAACTAACAAGCAGCAAACCGACTGAATAAGCGGAACGCTGCCAAACATTACCGATAAGAATGAATACGAAAGAACTTATTAGAAAATTGGAGCAAATGACAGAGCTATCGGAAAGTAGGAATGAGTTTTATAAGAAACTAATACATTCCTTCCAGAATGATGCTGATCCACAAATCTATGATAAGATATATTCTAATCTTTGCGGATTATTAGCGCATGGAGATTTGAATAATAAAGAATATGACTTACTGAAAGAAGTTTTATATGAATTAGAAAGGATATAAGAATTAAAAGAATGTATCAGTAACATGCACCTCAATCGCCCATAAAGGTCGATTAGCTGCCAGACATTAGCATCAACAAAATTAAAATATGAATGCAAAACAGATTCAATTATATTGTATAAAAGAAGATTATTATCTTTTGGACAAATATTTTAGAGAGAAACAGATATTTATATCAGCAATGCCATTGTCTGGATTTGATTTGAGACCCATACAAATTAGTGATTTTGATGAAAATGATTGGAATAGAGTAATTGTGTACAAAGAAAAACATTCGGTAGAAATTGAAGAAATAGAATCTGTTGTGTCATTTGAAAAGATATTTACACCTAATTTTATGATTAGTGATATATTGACTTTTGATAGAGCATATATAGATGTGGCAAATAAAAAAATTGTAGGAGGTAATATATCTGGAATTACTAAATATTTAACAGATGGAGTATTACTTTCTAAGAGTAATGAATTTTTAAAATGGCAAAATGCTTTTTATCTTTGGATAAAGAGAAATTTTATAGCAATAAAAATAGACAAGATTCATAATGTTTATGTATCTGAAAGAGTACGACAGATGATAGATGATGGATATATTTTAGAGTAACTTGGATTGTTGAGAAAATATAGACGATAACAAGCGGCTTATCCTCCCCTGAAAAGGTCGGTTAGCCACCGGACATTAGCATCAAATAGAAAGGAAATGAAAACGATAAAAGAATTACTTGATATAGTTATTACTTTGGAAGATAATCCTCAAACAAGTAAGGTTATCGACTTTCACAAGGGTGTGCCGACTCTTGAAAGTGGTGTTTATAGAAAAGCCTCTCCTATGTTGAAAGTCAGGTATGAGTTATTCAGTAAATGGCTAAATGCCACACATGGAGATTGGCTTGATACGGAAGAAATGGAAAGTTTTTGGAGTGAAGGTGCAGATGATGAACGGTTGGCTGGAATTGTTCGAAATGTAAAAGCCTCAATGGGTAATTGGGAAGATCATGCAACCGGGTTATTTGCACTTAACAGAGTTTCTATTTTTGCCGCAAGTGATAACAGTTATGAAATGATTTGTCTAATCTGGTTTGACGGTACGGAAGAACCGGAATTATGGGTGTATGATTGTAATGGCGAAAGTCGATATAAAGACTTGGCTTCCTATTTGCAAGCATATATAGATGATGATGTTTCGGCTTCTGCCGTGAAATGGAAATTAGCCGATATGTAAGTAATCCCAGAGATAGAACCGATGCTTATTCTCCTGTCGTTTATCACGCCCAATGTATAAATCCGAGGTGAAACATCAGTGCGACATTCACCACGGTCAGGGCGATAGCGATAAGGACTATTTGGGCGAGCTTCCTGCCGGGATGTTTCATCTTTCCGTAATATTCACGGAGTGCTTCACGCCGCCCGGCTGTGTAGCGGAGCTGGCAGAACAAGTCGGGAAGAAAGCAGAGCATCATCACTACGGCAAAAGCAACAATCCAACTGAAATAGCGAAACATCAACGGTGTTCCAAGCGGTACGAGTATGGCAAAGAGCCAGCAAAAGAACAACAGCATACGCCCGTTAAGGTTGGTATGCTCCCTTTCGTGCCATATCTCGGCTACATACCACATATAGTCGATGAAGCAGAACCGGTATTTGCGATTGTCCTTATCCATATCATTACAAAAATAATGTATTTTGCCCACTTAACCATTACTTCATGCCGAAAAACACCATACCCGATAAAAAGAACCTCGCCGGCTTGTTCTTGCCGACGGGGTATTTTTATCCTCACTTGTCCTTAATCAGATGCGACAGCTCCGGGTCTGCCTTGATGCGCCCGATCTCGTCAGCGACAATCTGCCTGACCTCGCTCTTAATGCGGTAGTAGTTGGCATCAATCTGCTGCTGCATGGTGTCGTTGCCGTCCTTGTCGGTGAAGTCGATGATCTGCGGTATCTTCACGTAGCGGGCGGTCTCCCGCCTGACCTGCTCGTTATCCACTACAATCTCGGCATGGAAAATCTTCTGCTCGATGCGCTCGTCGAAGTTGTCGGCTACCGCACCGACGAACATACCCTGTGTGAGGTTGGAAATCTTGCTCGCCGGGATAAGGCTGTCCATCTGGGTGTTGATGGAGACGGAGGTCTCGTTCCGGTTGATGGTCATGTTCTGCCGTTTCTGCAAGACCTTGCCGAAACGCTCGGAGAGCGTCTTGGCGGTTTCGGCAACTACCTGACCTGCAAAGACATTGCCGACGGTATTACAGATTACAGCGGACTCTTTGTCTCCGTAATCACGCTTCAACTGGCTAAAATCCTGAAAGCCGAGCATGACGGCTACCTTGTTGCTTCGGGCGGTGGCAATGAGGTTATCCAGCCCACGCATGTAGATGGTAGGCAGCTCGTCGATAATCACGGCGGATTTGAGCCGTTTCTTCTTGTTGATGAGCTTCACGATGCGGGAGTTGTACAGTCCCAATGCCGCCCCGTAGATGCCCTGCCTGTCGGGATTGTTACCGACTACGAGCACTTTAGGCTCTTCGGGATTGTTGATGTCGAGGGTGAAATCGTCCGCCGTCATCACCCAGTAGAGCGCCGGGGAAATCATGCGGGAAAGCGGTATCTTGGCACTGGCAATCTGCCCCTGCAACTGCTCCACCGCCGAGGATTCCCATGCGTCCATAAAGGGAGAAAGGTAGTTCTCCAGCTCCGGGTACGAGGTGAGGATGGGGAAAATGTCGGCGTACTTGCGGTTCAGGAACTCGATGGCATGGGGAAAGGTGCAATACTTGCCGTTCTTGTAGATTTTGAGATACCATATAATACTGGCTAACAGAATGATAGGCGATTCCACGAAGAAGTCGCCCTGCTTGGAAATCCACGTGCGGTTCAAATTTAACATAATCGTGTAGGCACTCTCGTAGGCATCGGATATGTCGGTCATGAAGTCCGGGTGGATGGGGTTGCAGCGGTGGCTCTCCCTCGGATTGTCGAAGTTTATCACGTAGAATTTGGGCTTGACCTTGTAGCCGTCCAAATGGGCGAGCAGGTGGTTGTAGGCTATCTCGGAGAGGTCGGGGTACTTGAAATCATACAGGAAGAGCGAATAGCCCTTCTCGATGGTCTGTTTGATGTACTGGTTGATTATCGCATAGGACTTGCCCGAACCGGGCGTGCCCAAGACCATCGTCGCACGGAAGGGATTGACAAGGTTGATCCATCCGTCATACGCCTTGCCCCTGAACCAGAAGCGGGTGCGGAGGTTGACGGAATACTCGTTCTCCTTCAGCTCGGTCTCCTGCATGAAGGATTCGTTCTCGACGTTGAACACGTCTTCGAGCAGGTCGGTCTTCAGCAGGCGGGACATCCACAACCCCGCCATGAGCAGGCAGATATACCCGACGGTAAGGGTGGCGATATACAGCACGGTGTCCGCCGGAAACGGCAGAGGAAGGGCGAGCAGCCACCCGTTGCCGAAAAAGAGCAGCAAGCCGGACACGCCGCAAAGGATGATCCTGCGCCACGTGATTTTCTGTTCCTTCACGCCCTTTGTGCCGAGGCAGCTAAGGGCGAGGAACAGCACGGCGAAGAGCTTCGTCCAGAGGATATTGGAGAACAGCCCGGCGGTACGCTGGAAGCCGAGCAATATCCTATCGACCACGCCGATGTCGATGCCCCACTCCCGGACGGACTGGTAACAGAACCAATAAATATTGATGACTACAAATAAAATGCTTATCGCACGCATGAACTCCATGACTTTGGCGAGTCCACGCAAATCGTCTTCGTTTTGCATAATTCGTTGAAAATTAATGATAAAACTTCGTTTTATTATGTACTTTTTCCTTTTGCCTTGATGCAAAAGAAAAAGTACCAAAAAGAAAAAATCAAGACTGCATTTTCTCGCTACTCCACTTCGCTATTTTCGGGGACAAAAAGAACTCGCTCCGCTCAAACAGCTTTTTGTCCTTATCCGAAAATCGCTGCGTTCCGCTTTACGCTGCGAAAATGAGGTCGATATGCCATGCGGATGGTTGCTTGGTTAATGCTATCTTTTTGTTCTTTATTGCTGCCTGCCGTACTTGCGCCTCTTTTTCTTTTTGCGCTGCGGAGGTACGGGCTGGTCGCCGGACGCTCCGCCGGGTACGGGGGCAAAGAGGTTGAAGGCGGCCGCCACGTTCTGGGTGGTGCCGTCCTTGTGGTCGGGACGATAGCCGGTATCGTGTCCGTCCCATTGGGATGCGCCCGTATGCTCCTGCTGCCGGGTGGGATGTTCCACTTCGGCGGAGGGTTGCGGCAGGTGAATACCTTCCTGCCCGGCGAAAAGGTCGTTGAACACGCCTGCGGAGAACTCCTTGCCCAGACGGGAGCCGTTGAAGACGGCTTTGGCGGCATGGTCGATGAAGGTCGCCCCATAGATGCGCCCGGCTTCATTCTGACGGAATACCACGCCGATACCCTGCCGCATGAGTTCCCGCTCGAACTGCGCCCGGTCATGCCCTGCGGTCTGCATGGCGGCTGCAACCTTTCCGGCGGTGGCGGCGGCGACCTCCCTGTGGGTCTTTTCCCATGCGGCAGCGTTGTGCATCCGCCTTTCGAGGGCTGCGATGCCCGCCTCCTTGCCGAACACGGAGGACTTGAAGGGCTTGCCGACCTTGTTGCCCTCCCTGTCGGTTGCCGAATAGGTCAAGCCGTGATACTCCCGCCCGCCGTATTCCCCCTTCACCTCGTCCACCGTGATGCTGTAAAGGGAAAGGACGGCACGGTATTCGCCCAGTGTACGGAAACGCCACTCCCGGGCGAGCGGGCGGATGACTCCCGCCAACTGCCCCTTGAGATTGCCGTCCCCGTAACCGACGGGCGACAAGGGCAGCCCCTCCTTCCACTGCTTGGGCGTAGCCGGGACAAGACCGAACTGCCTCTCCAGCTCCCGGCAGACCTTCATCGAACGCCCGTGCTCGTAGCTGTCGGAAATCGCCCGCCCGGTTTCGTCCACCCGGACGGAGACGATGTAGGCTAAGCACCCAGCGCCTTTACATATTGCTATGTTAGGTTTCCAAGTACTCGCCCCCGAACCGGACTTACACCTTTCGACGTATCCGGCTCTCCACTAATATTATCAGTCTAACTTCCCTGTATGAATTTTCCAATGGCAATCATGGCATACCGCAATGGTTTTTCGTCTGCGGGCAATCATGTGTTTTTCCCAGATCCTTTTTCCTTGCAGATCTTTGAGCTTTTTCACATGATGCATCGATAATACCGATTCTGCTCCGCATATCTCACATTTATTGGCTTTTATCCTATCGATTAGGCTCGTTCTTGTGATTTTAATAAGCGGTTGATCATCATTGAATTTAATTCTACTTAAAGGCTTGCGCTTAAAACCGTCATGATAAAACTCGCACCGTACTGTTTTCCCATTCTTTTTGATATAGTCAACTCCAAACTCTCCGTTTTTACTGTATTTTCGAAGAACCTTGCGAACTGATGATTTATATTTGCAAGCATAGGTTTTGTACATACTGTATTCCATGATATTATAAAAAGAATCAATAGTATAACTGTTATTCGCCAATGAATAATAGTTGTAAAAGCCTCGTATCTCCCCATTGTACTGGCAAAGTATTTCCAAGTCGTCATTATTCTTCATGCAAGGCCTTGCCTTGGGATGCCATCTCTCTTTCCCATTATGATAGGTCAGTTTGATAGCATCATACTCGAAGAGTTTCTTTTTCATTGTATCCATAGATACTTTTAAAAAGACTTTTGACCTGTAGTATCTTTGAGCAGTTCCTTTACCAATCCGTTTTGTTTGATCTGTTTTGTAGATTCCGATTTCATATCCGAGGAATTTTGCGTTCTTCTTTGTATTGGTTATCAATGTTTTTTCGTCAGATAATTCAAGATTGAGTTTTTCTCCAAGAAAATCTTTGATGTCTTTCTTGACTTTAACACAATCTGCTTTACTTCCGATTATTCCAATCAAAAAGTCATCTGCATATCGGATGTATTTCAATCTTCTGTAGCTACTGTCCATCTCATCTAAACTTGGATAGTTGTTACGGGCTTTACAACATTCATTAATGCGATTCAGGTAAAACTCACGTTTCTTTTTATCTGTTTCAATTTTAAGTTTTCGCTCGGCTCTGATTTTTCTCAATGCATATTTTGCATAAACTGTATCGGGTTTGCGTTTTTTGCCTTCATTAAAGTTATGGATATATTCATTCATATATTTGTCGAACTTATCAAGATAGATATTAGCCAGTATTGGACTAATAATTCCACCTTGTGGTGTTCCACTGTATGTCCTATGAAATGTCCATTCCTCCATGTATCCAGCATTCAGGAACTTTCTGATTAGCCTAATGAACCTGTTGTCAGAAATTCTTTCTTCAAGTATTCTTATCAAAATATCATGATCGATATTATCAAAGAATCCTTTAATGTCTCCTTCAACAAACCATTTGGAACCTGTAAAAGTATCCTTGATACGGGATAGTGCCGTATGGCATCCTCTGTTTGGTCTAAATCCATGAGAACAACTCTCAAAATTGTCTTCATAGATCGCCTCCAAAATCATACGGATAACCTCTTGCACCAGTTTATCATCAAAAGAAGGTATTCCCAAAGGTCGTTTAGATCCGTTTTTCTTCGGAATATAAATTCTTTTTGATGATACAGGCTGATATTGCTCACTTTTGAGCAATTCAATCAATTGTTCAATACGGAATATACTCATGTCGTCAATGGTTTTTCCATCAACTCCGGGAGTCATGTTACCTTCCTTTGCATATAGCTTTTGGTAAGCAACATAATATATTTCCTTATTGAACAGAATCCGATATAGCCTTTCAAATCTGTACATTGAGATTTTACTTTGCTGCGCCAGACTGTTTAATACTCTTTCTGGATCTCTCATAATGTCTCACACATTTTCCGTTAATTGTATTAAAAATATTAGCTGTCTCCCTTTGCCATGTACAAGGCTTTCCCTTGCTCAGACTACTACGGAGACTCCGTTGCCATGCCAAATATTCAAAGGTCTGAAACCTTATAGCCTTACAACTGGCATTTTGGGTTAGGCAATCCCCATTTAGACATATAATAACTATAGCTCGATAAGTTGTCGGATACGACATCCACCTTTTATTGCTTACCGCAATTGCGTTGTGATCAGTTTACGCTTCCGCTACATGCACATGATAACGGAGTATCACAATATGACGCCATTAATCGTCTTTCGTCATAGACCCGCATTTGTCCGCTCAGGCTATCGTTTAATCAATACGGATTTTATCCTCATACTTATCATTTCATCTTCCCATTCAGTCGCAACATGACGATTAGTTGACTTATGGATTTGCCGGTATGCTATACTCCCCTTTGGGTTTCCCCTTCGGATAAGCCGGTTGATGACAGACTTGTAAACTCGTGTCAGGTATTGCGCTACCAATACATTTATTATATGCCCTTATGGGCGCACGTGCAGGTGCTCCCGCCCGATGTCGTTGTGGCGATAGACGATATAGGGCTGGTCGCCGAAGCCCATGCGCCGCATATACTCCTCCGCCAAGCTGACAAACCGCTCCTCACTCAAGCAATCCTTCGGGTCGGGATTGAGGGAGATGTGCAGGACGGGCTTCTCGGTCTTGCGGTTGGCGACGAGGTAGTCGCCGAACGAGCGGGAAAGATGCCCTATCGTGTAAGGATTATCGCCCTGCGGCTCGATAATCCGGCTGGTGAAAAGCACGTCGGCGTGCCGTTCGTCCACCTTCAACTGGTTGTAGGCAAGCACCCCGTACAGGCTGCTGCCGTGCGAGATCTTGGCTATCATCGGACGGGGTATTTGCTCCGGAACTCCTCCACCAGTGCGGAAATCCGCTTGCTTAACTCGACCAGTTCGAGGGTGTGCCGCTCCAGCTTGTAGAGGAAAGCGAGCGCTTTCTTCTCCGAGAAATTGGATTTGAGCGCACGCACGCATTGGTTGTAGTTCGTGCCTATGGCACGGAACTGCGAGTGGAAAGTGGTCAGGCGCATGTAGAAATCCTGCGTCCCCTTATCCAGTTTAATGACCTTAATCTCCCTGCCGAAAAGTGCGGAAACGATAAACTCCGCCTTGGTCGCCTTGCCCGACTCGTCGAAAAGCGCGAGGAAACGGGCGTTGTCCCCGTCGTCCAGACGGAACACGTAGCGGTGGCGCATCTTGTCGGGCTTGGGCTTTCGCCCGTGGTTGCCCGCATACTTCTTCTGATTGTCCATCATCCTGTAAAATTTTAAGTGAAACATGGTCTGAAAACGCCGTATGCCTACGGCTCTCCCCCGTGAGCATCCCCCGACTCCGGAGGGGGATGCCACATCGAGGGGGCAAGGTGGTGGTGAGGCACGAAATTCATTTCGAGTGCCGCAGCACACAACTTGCCATTTTCGTTTGAAAATAAAATCCGTCCTGCCGGACAGATTGGGGATGCCCTTGCCTGCTGCGGAGTGCCGGGGCACTCCCTCGGGCGGTTGCCGCTCTTTTTCATTCTTACTCCATTTTGGTTTCCGCATGCAAAGTAACAGCCCTTTTCCCGTCCGGACACCATGCCCGGATGCGACAAACCTACGGGTGGGAAGACAATGCACGACACGCTGATAATCAAACGGATAAACTACCGGTATTTTGATATTCCTTTGCGCCGTGGAAGCGGTGAAACGACTGTCCGGATAGACAAGGAAACAACCGGATAGCCGACCGGACGGACAGCCGAACGGCTGACGGTCTTGCCGGACAAACGGACGGACAACCGGATAACCAGCCGGACGATCGGCTAAACAGCCAAACGGTTAAATGACTAAACGGCTAAACGGTCAAACGGCTGAACAGCCGGATGATTGGATGGATGCCGGGCTGAATGTATGACCGGATGAATGAACGAATGAACGGACGGATGAATGAACGGCAGAGTAGCTGAAAAGCTGACCGATTGAGTGAACAGAGAAGCGGCTGCACGGGCAGCCGGATGAATAACCAACAGAATGACGATATGGACAGACAGACATTGAACGTGGCTTTCGCCACACAGAAAGGCGGCAGCGGCAAGACGGCTATCACGGTGCTGGTGGCGGGCTACCTGCACTACCGCTTGGGGTGTCCGCTGGCGGTGATCGACTGCGACTTCCCGCAGTACAGCCTGTACGAGATGCGGGAGCGTGACAGCCGGGCGGTACTGGAGAACGAATACCTGAAACGGGCGGCTTACGAACAGATGCGGCAGCCGGGGCGTGCCGCCTATCCGGTGCGCAAGTGCCGGGTGGAACAAGCCCCCGACACGGCAAGGGAGCTGGCGGCGGAAGGCTGCTACGACCTGCTCTTCTTCGACCTGCCGGGCACGGTGAACTCGGCGGGCATCCTGCGCACGATCGCACAGATGGACTACATCTTCGCCCCGGTGAGTGCGGACAAGGCGGTGCTGGAAAGCACGCTCTCCTTCCTCGACGTGCTGCAACGGATGATGCTGGGCAAGGAGACGAGCCGCCTGAAGGGGCTTTACCTTTTCTGGAACCAAGTCGACAAGCGGGAAACGAGCGGGCTGTACGAGAAGTACGGGCAGGTGGTCGCCGACATGGGACTGCCGATGCTGCAAACCCGCATCCCCGACACGAAACGCTTCCGCAAGGAGGCGGACGGCACGGGACGGACGGTGTTCCGCTCCACGCTGCTGGCTCCCGACAGGCGGATGCTGGCAGGCAGCGGCATCCCCGAACTGACCCGTGAGATAGCAACCATCCTCAAACTGGAAGGCTATGAAGAAACAGCGGAATGAGAAGCCCATCGACGAGGAGCTGCTGATGCGGATGATGGCGGGCGAGGCGGCAGGGATGGGAGAACCGGGAACCGGAAAGGTTGAAACCGCCGTGCCGGTGGAGAAGGCGCAGGAAGGGAAGGCGGCGGACACAAGACGGCGCAAGGGAAGGCAGGCGGACTACGAGACGACCTTCCTCAAAGGCATGGACATCCCCGCCCGCTACGGCAAGCCGGTCTATGTGCGCCGTGAGTACCACGAGCGCATCGCCAAAATCTCGGTGATGCTGACGGGCGGCAAGGTGTCGCTCTCGGCATACATCGACAACGTGCTGGCGCAGCACTTCGAGCAATACCGGGAGGAGATCGAGGCGGCATACGCCGGGAAACTGGAGAACCTCTTTTAAAAAGGAAGGAGGAAACGGCATGATACTGAAATTATCGCTCACCGTCCTGCTGCTCTATTACCTCGCCGTGCTGTGGAAATACTACCGGCAGGACATCGCCGGGATGTTCGGTACAGCGGAGACGGACGAAGGCACGGACGAGCCGGATCAGGAGCCGGGGCAACCGGGCGAGCCGTACACGGTCATGGGAGAAAGCACCTACCTGCCCTTCGCAGCGGAGGACGGGGAGGAAGCGGCAGCCGGAGCCGTGGACGAACCCGCCACGGAGGACGACGGGGCGGACTACTCCGACATCGAGCCGGAGGAGGACGAGGAGGAGACGGACTATGAACCCACGCCGGAGGAGATCCGGGAACTGGAGGAGGAAGAGGAATTAGGGGCTTATTACCCGGACGGCAACCCCGACTTCGCCACGGGGTACTCCTTCGATGACCTGAAAAAGGTGCGCCGGGTACTGGTGTCGGACGATGCGGACGAAAAGGCGGAGCGGGAAGCCCGTGAGGTGCTGCCGTCCGTGATGGGGTCGGACATCTGGGAGGCGATGCTGGACGAGTTCGAGGGCGCACGGCAGCGTGTCGCCCGGCTGATGGACAACCATAATGTTTAATTAAAATTTTAAAGACAAATGAAACAGAAAAGAATCTTTTTTACGGCGGCCTGCATACTGGCTGCCGTGGGCGCAATGGCGCAGGGAAACGGGCAGGCGGGCATCACCGAAGCCACGCAGATGGTCACCTCGTATTTTGAGCCGGGGACAAAACTGATTTACGCCATCGGTGCGGTGGTCGGCTTGATCGGAGGGGTGAAAGTGTACGGGAAGTTCAGCGCCGGCGATCCGGACGTGAGCAAAGTCGCCGCAAGCTGGTTCGGAGCCTGCATCTTCCTGATCGTGGCGGCTACCATCCTCCGTTCGTTCTTCCTGTAAAACAGCGGACTATGGACTTGGAAATCAACAAGGGGATCGGCAGAAACGTGGAGTTCAAGGGGCTGGAAAGCCAGTACCTCTTCATCTTCTGCGGCGGTCTGCTCGCCGTGTTCGTGGTGTTCGTCATCCTGTACATGGCGGGCGTGAACCAGTGGGTGTGCATCGGCTTCGGCGTGGCTGCGGCTACGCTGCTGGTATGGCTGACCTTCCGGCTGAACGCCCGGTACGGCACGCACGGGCTGATGAAGGCAGCCGCCCGCAGGCGGCATCCGAGGTACGTGGTGAACCGCCTGAAAATCCCCCGATTATTCACCTTTAAACACTGGCAAGAATGAGAAACGTAATGAAAGCGGCGACGCTCGAAAGCAAGTTCCCGCTGCTGGCGGTGGAGAACGGCTGCATCGTGAGCAAGGAGGCGGACGTGACGGTCGCCTTCAGGGTGGAACTGCCGGAACTGTTCTCCGTCACGGGAAGCGAGTACGAGGCGGTCCACTCGGCTTGGCACAAGGCGGTGAAGGTGCTGCCGGAGTATTCCATCGTGCACAAGCAGGACTTCTTCATCGAGGAGAAGTACCGGCCGGAAACGGACAGGGACGACCTTAGCTTCCTGAGCCGGAGCTTTGAGAGGCACTTCAACGAACGCCCGTTCCTGAACCACTTCTGCTACCTGTTCCTTACCAAGACGACGAAGGCACGGAGCCGTCAGGAAAGCACGTTCTCCACCCTCTGCAAGGGCAGGCTTGTCCCCAAGGAGATCGAGGACCGGGAGACGGTTACGAGGTTCCTCGAAGCCGTCGGGCAGTTCGAGAAGATCATGAACGACAGCGGTTTCGTTACGCTGCGCCGCCTCACGACGGACGAGATCACCGGCACGGAACGGTCGGCGGGCATCGTGGAGAAGTACCTCTCGCTCTCGCAGCACGACACGACGGTGCTGAAGGACATCCAGTTGAACCCGGAGGAGATGCGCATCGGCGACGACATCCTCTGCCTGCACACCCTCTCGGACACGGAAGACCTGCCGGGCAAGGTGGCGACGGACAGCCGCTACGAGCGGCTCTCGACCGACCGCTCGGACTGCCGCCTGTCGTTCGCCGCCCCGGTGGGCTTGCTGCTGGACTGCAACCACTGCTACAACCAGTACATCTTCATCGACGACCACGGGGAGAACCTGAAACGCTTCGAGCAGACCGCCCGGAACATGCACTCGCTCTCCCGCTACTCCCGCTCCAACCAGATCAACAAGGCATGGATCGAGGAATACCTGAACGAGGCGCACTCGAAAGGGCTGACCTCGGTGCGCTGCCACTGCAACGTGATGGCGTGGAGCGACGACCGGGAGGAGCTTAGGCGCATCAAGAACGAGGTGGGCAGCCAGCTCGCCCTGATGGAGTGCAAGCCGAGGCACAACACGGTGGACGTGCCCACGCTCTTCTGGGCGGCGATACCGGGCAACGAGGGGGACTTCCCCTTCGAGGAGAGCTTCTACACGTTCATCCCGCAAGCCCTGTGCTTCTTCACCGAGGAGACGAACTACAAGGACTCGCTCTCGCCCTTCGGCATCAAGATGGCGGACAGGATGACGGGCAGACCGCTGCATCTGGACATCAGCGACCTGCCGATGAAGAAAGGGGTGATCTCGAACCGCAACAAGTTCGTCCTCGGTCCGAGCGGGAGCGGCAAGTCGTTCTTCATGAACCACCTCGTGCGCCAGTATTACGAGCAAAACAGCCACATCGTGCTGATCGACACGGGCAACTCGTACCAAGGGCTGTGCGAGCTGATCCACCGCAAGACCAAGGGCGAGGACGGGATTTACTACACGTACACGGAGGAGAAGCCCATCAGCTTCAACCCCTTCTTCACGGACGACTACAAGTTCAGCGTGGAGAAGAAGGACAGCATCAAGACGCTGCTGCTGGCGCTGTGGAAGGGCGAGGACGAGAAGGTCACGAAGACGGAGAGCGGCGAGCTGGGCAGTGCGGTGTCGGCGTACATCCGCCGGATACAACAGAACCGGGACATCGCCCCCTCGTTCGACACCTTCTACGAGTACATGCTGAACGATTACCGGAAGGAGCTGGCTGCAAGGGACATCAAGGTGAGCCGGGAGGATTTCAACATCGACAACTTCCTGACCACGCTGCGGCAGTATTACAAGGGCGGGCGCTACGACTTCCTGCTGAACTCGAACGAGAACATCGACCTGCTGCACAAGCGGTTCATCGTCTTCGAGATTGACGCCGTGAAGGACAACGCTGAGCTGTTCCCCGTGGTTACGATCATCATCATGGAAGCCTTCATCAACAAGCTGCGCCGCCTGAAAGGGGTGCGGAAGATGCTGATCTGCGAGGAGGCTTGGAAAGCCCTTTCCTCGCCGAGTATGAGTGAGTATTTGAAATATATGTACAAGACCGTCAGGAAATATTTCGGCGAGGCGATTGTCGTCACGCAGGAGGTGGACGACATCATCTCGTCCCCCATCGTGAAGGAGGCTATCATCACCAACTCGGACTGCAAGATCCTTTTGGACCAGAAGAAGTACATGAACAAGTTCGACGGCATCCAGTCGATGCTCGGGCTGACGGATAAGGAGAAGTCGCAGATACTCTCCATCAACCTCGCCAACCATCCCGGACGGAAGTACAAGGAGGTCTGGATCGGTCTGAACGGGGTGCAGTCGGCGGTGTACGCCACGGAGGTGTCTGCTGCCGAGTACCTGACCTATACCACCGAGGAGAGCGAGAAGACGGAGGTGTTCGCACTAGCGGAAGAGCTGGGCGGCGACTTGGAGCTTGCCATCAAGCGGCTGGCGGAAACGAAGTATAAATAATGTGCCGATGCGCTGGCGGGGAGCGGCGGACAGGTTGCCGGACGGGTGGTTGATTGACCAAACGGCTAAACGGTCAAACGGTTAAACGGCTGGCTGGCTAAACGGCTGGATGTACAAACGGCTAAACGATATGGAGAGAATAAAATTTTGTAAAACTTTTAAAAAACGGAATCAAGATGAGACGATTGAATTTAATCCTGCTGCTGTCGGCGGTGACGGCGGCGCTGGCGTTTGTCATTTCCTGCAAGGAGACAAATGCGGAACGGTTGGAAAAGATGTGCGGCGAATGGGTCAGCACGGGCGGAAAGCCGCCCTTCACCCTCTGGGAAGAGGACGGCAAGTACCGTGTGACGGTCATGCACAGGAACCACAAGGGCGGTAGTGAAGCGGAGACCTACCTCGTCCGGGAAACGGAAGGGGTGCTGTTCATCGAGACGGGCTTCGCCGTGATGATGGACTATGACCGGGAGAAAGACCGCATCCGGCTGTCGCCGGGCGGAGAGTACAGGAGAAAGAGTGACGGAACCCTAAAACAGTAAGGACATGAGAACGATAAAGGCAATCATCGTGGGCGTGGCGTGCCTGACGGCAGGTGCGGCCAACGCCCAGTGGGTCGTACACGATCCCGGCAATCTGGCGCAGGGCATCATCAACACGACCAAGGAGATCGTGGAGACCTCCGCCACCGCACAGCACACGCTGGACGGGTTCAAGGAGACGGCGAAGATATTCGAGCAGGGACGGAAGTATTACGATGCGCTCAAGGCGGTGCATGACGTGGTGAAAGGCGGCGTGAAGGTGAAGAAGTCCATCGAGATGGTGGCGGACATCTCGGAAATCTACGTGCGCAACTACCAGAAGATGCTCGGCGACCCGAACTACACGCCGGACGAGCTGTCAACCATCTCGTTCGGGTACGCCAAGCTGCTGAGCGAGAGTGCGGACATCCTGCAAGATCTGAAGAACGTGGTGAACGTGACGGGGATGTCGCTCTCGGACGCCGAGCGGCTGGCGATCATCGACCAGAGCTACAAGCGGCTGCTGGAGTACCGCAACCTCGTGCAGTATTATACGGACAAGAACATCTCGGTGAGCTACCTGCGGGCGAAGAAGAAAAAGGACGCCGACCGGGTGGTGGCTCTCTACGGGGATGCGGAAGACCGTTACTGGTGAGGCGGGCAATATATAATAATGTATGCGTACATATAATAAAAATACAGGACTATGTTGTTAGCGATAGACTTCACGAACCTGCACGAGATATTGCAGGCATTGTATCAGGACATGATGCCGCTCTGCGAGAAGCTGACGGGGGTAGCCAAGGGAATCGCCGGGCTGGGTGCGCTGTTCTACGTAGCCGCCAAGGTGTGGCAGGCGCTCGCCCGTGCCGAGCCCATCGACGTGTACCCGCTGCTGCGCCCGTTCGCCATCGGGCTGTGCATCCTCTTCTTCCCCACCTTCGTCATCGGCACGATCAACACGGTGCTCTCGCCCGTGGTGAAGGGCTGCCACGGGATGCTCGAATCACAGACCTTCGACATGAACCGATACCGGGAACAGAAGGAGACGCTGGAGAGGGAGGCGTTCCGGCGTGACCCGGAGAAGGCGTATCTGGCGAGCAAGGAGGACTTCGACAAGAAGCTCGACGAGCTGGGCTGGTCGCCCAAGGACTTGAAGACGATGGCGGTGATGTACATCGACCGGACGGAGTACAACATGAAGCGGAGCATCCGGCTGTGGTTCCAAGAACTGCTCGAACTGCTGTTCCAGTCGGCTGCGCTGGTCATCGACACGATACGGACGTTCTTCCTGATCGCCCTCTCCATCCTCGGTCCGATAGCGTTCGCCCTCTCGGTCTATGACGGGTTCCAGAGCACGCTCACGCAGTGGATAACGAGGTACATCTCCATCTACATGTGGCTGCCCGTGAGCGACCTGTTCAGCTCGGTGCTGGCACGCATCCAAGTGCTGATGCTCACCCGTGACATCGAGGCGATGAGCGACCCGACCTTCATCCCGGACAGCTCGAACACGGTGTACATCATCTTTTTAATCATCGGGATATTCGGGTACTTCACCATACCGACCGTCGCCAACTGGATCATCATGGCGGGCGGGGTGAGCCACGCCAACCGTGCGATGAACCAGACCGCCACGAAGGTAGGCAACGTCGCCGCAGCGGGTGCGGGCGCAGCCGTGGGGAACATCGCCGGAAGGATCGTCAAGTAGCGGCGGATGTCCCAAGAACATGAGTCATAACGAATAAAAAACCGGAAACATGGAATTTAAAAGTTTGAAAAATATCGAAACGAGCTTCAGGCAGATACGGCTCTTCACGCTGGTATTCGCCAGCCTGTGCGCCGTGGTGACGGGCTTCGCCCTGTGGAAGTCGTACAGCTTCGCCGAGGCGCAGCGGCAGAAGATCTACGTGCTGGACAACGGCAAGAGCCTGATGCTGGCGCTCTCGCAGGACGTGCGGCAGAACCGCCCGGTGGAGGCACGGGAGCACGTGCGCCGCTTCCACGAGCTGTTCTTCACGCTCTCGCCCGACAAGTCGGCTATCGAGGGCAACATCAGGCGTTCGCTGCTGCTGGCGGACAAGAGCGCCTTCAACTACTACAAGGACCTCTCGGAAAAGGGGTATTACAACCGCATAATATCGGGGAACATCAACCAGATGATAGAGATAGACAGCCTGCGGTGCGACTTCGACAAGTACCCGTACAGCGTGCGGACATTCGCCCGGCAGATCATCCTGCGGGAAAGCTCGGTTACGGAGCGCAGCCTTGTGACCCGCTGCCGCCTGCTGGATGCGGTCAGGAGCGACAACAATCCGCAGGGCTTCATCATCGAGGGCTTCGAGGTCACGGAGAACAAGGATTTGCAGACCCTCAAACGCTGACGGCTATGATAAGGAAATTCATCGTAAAGGCACAGGATTGGGCGGACGGGAAGCTCCGCCGCCTCGCCGGGCGTATCTCGCCTGACATGCGTGTGGCAATCATCCTCGTGATGCTGGCGGCGTTCGGCGCACTGTCGGTCTATATGACCGTCGCCTCCATCTACCGCATCGGCAGGAACGACGGGAAGGAACTGGGGATAGAGCATATCAGGCGCCTGCAATTGCCCAATGACAGTATTATCAACCCTTTTGAAAGCGGACGGCATGGGACTGGCGGAGAAGTTGAGTGAGTGGCTGTTCCGCCGCCGGGAGCGGCAGGAGGAGCGGAACATGAGGCAGGCAACGGCGTATTTCGGGAGCCTGCTGAAAAAGAGGCGTGCGGATGTCGGCGCAATCCTCCAGTCCGTCAGGGACTACCGGGACTGCCCGGAGGTGACAAGGAAACAGGCGGAGCTGCTGCTGGAACACAGGTTCTTCCGGTACGTGTACCAGACGGGCTATCCCGAATGGCGGGCGGTCATGGACGCCTTGAAAGAGACCCGTTACGGGATGCGTGAGGGGGCGGCAATCCCCCGGAGCGTGAAGGAGGCGGCGGAAAGCCCGATGCTGCGTCTGGCGGCGCAATACAAGGTGCTGGAGCACGAGTACACGAGGCGCAACGCCCCGCAGCCGCTATCCCCCGAAGCGCAGGCGGAACGGGATGCGGCGCACCGGCTGCTGAACTGCTGCATGAGGGAGGGCGACCTCGACGCACTGAAAAGGCTTGCCTTGAAAGGCGAGAAACCGGACGACTCGGTGGCCATCCGCCACGGGCTGGCGGAAGGCTACCGCAGGCTCGAAGAACTGAGCCGGGAATGGAGCGAGGAGATGCGGGGCGACAACCACACCGTCATGGAACAGATCGAGTTGCGGGAGGCGGACGAGCGGGGAAAGCTGATGCGGCAAGCCGCCGCCCTTTACGAGAGGAAGACGGGCGGCATACTGCCCGGCGACTATCTGGAAGCGGTGAAGGCGGAACGGGCGCTGCTCCACGGGCTCGCCCGCCACGGCTGGGACGGTCAGCGGGAAGTACCGAAGGAGACGGTGGAGAAGTACGGGCTGATGGAGGATTTTGCCGGCATCGCCCGGCTAAGGTGGGACTACCACCTGAGCGAGGACAACGGCGACCTCTCCCGTGACTACCCGGAAGCCGCCATCGGACGCCACAACCGTGCCATTCGGGAGCGGGCGGCGAAAGAACTGGCAGGTCTGGAAGCGAGGCTGTTCCCCGAAAAGGCGGCAAGCCGGGAACGGAAGGCTGCGCACCTGCGGGCGGACAACCGGGCAAGCCCCACGGCATCGCTCAAACGGGAACGGAAGGAGCCGCCCGGCAAGCGGCAAGCCGGGGAGACAGGCAGGCGGAAGCCTCCGGGGAGAAGAATCAGAATGTAGGACAACCATAAATTTTTGACATGATGGAAGAACAGAACCAAGAAAAAGCAACGGCAACGCAGCACGTAAAGGCGGCGGATGCCGCAGCCCCGGAGACGGGGAACGGAAAGAAGGAGGACAAGGGCGGCGGGAAAAAGGAAAAGAAGACAGCCAAGCCGCTCACCCCGAAACAGTTGCAGCAACGGAAGAAGCTGATGGTATATCCGCTGATGGGCTTGCTGTTCCTCGGCTCGATGTGGCTGATATTCGCGCCTTCGGAAAAGCGGGAGGTGAACCGGGACACCGTGGGGGCGTTCAACGCCGACATCCCCCTGCCGGAGAACGACGGGATCATCGGCGACAAGCGGAAAGCCTACGAGCAGGCGCAGGCGGAAAGGCGGCAGGCAGAGAAGGTGCGCTCGCTGGAGGACTTCGCCTTCTCCGGGGAGAGCGATGCGGACGGGGTGGAAATGGAACTGCCGGACAGCGAGCCGGAACGGGAACCGTTCAGGGACTACTCGGGCAACGGCGGCGGCCGCTCTTCCGTCGCCGCCTACCGGGACATCAACCGGAAACTCGGCTCGTTCTACGAAGAGCCGAAGGTGGACGGGGAAAAGGAGGAGCTGAAAAGGCAGGTGGAGGAGCTGACCGCCAAACTGGAAGAAAGGGAACGGCAGGCGGGCGGAATCGACGATCAGGTGGCGCTGATGGAGAAGAGCTACGAGCTTGCCGCCAAGTACATGGGGCAGAACGGGCAGGACGGCGCAACCGTGCAGGCACCCGCCACCGGGCAGGGCGGCAACGGTCTGGGACAGCCCGCCGTGGCGGTGCAGGCGGCACGGGAGCGGACGGTATCGGGGCTGCGACAGCCCCTAAGCGATGCGGAGTTCATGCGGCGGTACAGCCAGCCGAGGAACTACGGCTTCAACACGGCGGTGGGTAGCGGGTACGCCCTCGGGAAGAACACGATAGCCGCCTGCATCCACCAAGACCAGACGGTTATGGACGGTCAGCAGGTGAAGCTCCGGCTGCTCGAACCGTTGCAGGCGGGAAACCTGATTATCCCACGCAATACGGTGGTATCCGGTACAGGCAAGGTGCAGGGGGAACGGCTCGACATCACGGTATCGTCCGTCCAGTACCAAGGTAACATATTGCCGGTGGAATTGGCGGTCTATGACAACGAGGGAATGAAAGGACTGTGCATAGAAACCTCACTGGAGCGGGAAGCGGCAAAGGAGGCGATGGCGAACATCGGCGGCGGGCTGGGAACGAGCATCTCGTTCGCACGGAGCGCCGGGCAACAGGTGGCGATGGACATCACCCGTGGACTGATGCAGGGCGGCAGCCAGTACCTCGCCAAGAAGTTCCGCACGGTAAAGGTGCACCTGAAAGCGGGTGATCCGCTGATGCTCTACGCCAAACAACAATAAATCAACAAATTATAAAACCATTAAAAAGTAAAGACAATGAAAAAGATTTTTGGATGGGTCGCCCTGCTTGTGGGCATGGTGACGGGTGCGAACGCACAGGTGAACGACACGATACAGCGGACCACGGGCAACGACCTGTATCAGGGGATTACACGGAAGCTACCCTACCGGCAGATGGTTACGCCCCACGGGGTGCAGGTGACGTTCGCCAAGACGGTGCATATCATCTTCCCCTCGGCGGTGCGGTACGTGGATTTGGGAAGCGACCGGATTATCGCCGGGAAAGCGGACGGTGCGGAGAACGTGATCCGGGTGAAGGCGACGACCGAGGGGTTTCCGGGGGAAACGAACTTTTCCGTCATCTGCGAGGACGGGAGCTTCTATTCGTTCAATGCCCGGTATGCGCACGAGCCGGAGATGCTGAACATCGAGATGAAGGACTTTTTGGAGAACGGGGACACGACGGACTTTTCGCATACCCGCATGAACCTCCATTTCCGTGAGCTGGCGGGCGAAAGCCCGCTCTTGGTGAAGCTGATCATGCAGAGCATCTACAAGGAGGACAGGCGGGAGATCCGGCACTTGGGCTGCAAACGCTTCGGGGTGCAGTTCCTCCTGAAATCCGTCCACTCGCACAACGGGCTGTTCTATTTCCACACGGAAACGAGGAACAGGTCGAACGTGGCTTTCCGGACGGACTTTATCCGGTTCAAGATCGTGGACAAGAAAGTGCCGAAGCGCACCGCCATTCAGGAACGGGTGATCGATCCGGTGCGCAGCTACAACGAGGTGCTGGTGACGGAGGGGAAAAGCGACGTGCGCACGGTGTATGCCGTCCCGCAGTTCACCATACCGGACGACAAGCTGCTGGTCATCGAGCTGTTCGAGAAGGACGGCGGCAGGCACCAGACCATCCGGGTGGAGAACGCCGACCTCGTGGCGGCAAGACAGATTAACGAACTGAAAATCAAATAAGCGATGAAAAGGTTACTGTTCATTATCCTGCTTTTCGGGGTGTGCCTGACTTTCAACCGGGCACACGCCCAACGGTGCCTGTCCGGAATGAGGGGCATACAGCTCACGGGCGGGCTGTCGGACAACATGCGCTGGAAAAACGGCGACGGCTTCGGCTACCACGCCGGGATAGCGGTGAGCACCTACACGAAGAACGCCCACCATTGGGTGGTCGGTGCGGAATACTTGGAGAAGCGGTACGGCTACTGGGACTGCCTCTATCCGGCGAGCCAGCTCACGGGCGAGGGCGGCTATTACCTGAACTTCCTGTCAGACCGGAAGAAGACGTTCTTCGCCGCACTGGGGCTGTCCGCCCTTGCCGGGTACGAGACGGTGAACTGGGGCGAGAGCCTGCTGCCGGACGGCTCCCGACTCACGGATGAGGACAATTTCATCTACGGGGGTGCACTGACGCTGGAGCTGTCCGCCTACGTGACGGACAAGATTGTCTTGCTGGTAAACGGTCGCCAACGGGTGCTGTTCGGCGGCGACTGCGGGAAGTTCCACACGCAGGTCGGCGTGGGAATACGTTTTATGATTCGATAACTGCTATATTATAATAATGTATATATGAGGACAATGATTTATAAAATACTCACGGGCTGCTACATCGTGGCCGCCCTCGTGCTGGTCGCAGCCTGTAATGACGGGCTGGACATTCAGACGAAATACCCGTTCACGGTGGAGACGATGCCCGTCCCGAAGGAGCTGAAAGTGAACGAGACGGCGGAGATACGGTGCGAGCTGAAACGGGAAGGACGCTGGGAGGACGCCCGGTACACGATCCGCTGGTTCCTCTTCGACGGGGAAGGGACGCTCAAACTGGACGACGGCACGGTGCTGCTGCCCAATGACCGCTACCCGCTGGAGAAAGAGACGTTCCGGCTCTATTACACCCCGCTGTCGGACGAACAGAGCGGCTTCACCGTCTGGGTGGAGGACTCGGACGGTCAGGCGGTCGAGCTGGAGTTCGACTTCAATGCGGACAACGACAAGGAGGACGGGTATGGAACGGAATGAACTGGTTCTATACCTCGACATACCGGAATTTTCCGAAGCCCTGCATGCCTCGAAGTGGCGGACGGACATTGTCCTTCCACAAGCGGGGGACAATATATGTCCGGAAAACCTGCTGTCGGAGAAAACGCTCGCCATGCTGGAGACGGTTTCCGCCGGGGAGGTCTGGGAAGACATGAAGGACGACTGCCGGACCATGCGCCGGGTCGTGGAGCACGAGCTGTTCCGGGTGACGGAACGGGGATTTCACCTGCGCAGGGACGGGACACCGTGCTGCACGCTGACGCTGCAAAGATACCGTGTGCACGATGCCGGAAGGCGGATGAAAACAGAAGTGCCGCCACCTTGTCCAGCCCGGGGCGTGGAACGGAAAAGCGGGAAAATCCGGTTTTATTTCCGGAAATACTTTGTGCATATCGACGTGCCGGACACGCTGCCGCAATACCCGGAGGTGCGTGAGTTCGTGAACATAAAGTCGCTGCTCTCGGAGGCGGATAGAAAACTGCTGGCGGAAACGGAATGCGATGAAGCGGAAAGCCTGCTGGAGTGGATAGAGAATGAAGGCTATTGCCATGTCCGGGCGAGGTGCTGGACGCCGGAAGAGGAGAGCGGCGGATGGATGTGCGTGTTGTCGGTGGATGTTTAAAGGGGTTTATAACAAGAAAAAATGTAAAAACATGGAACGAGAAGAAAGAATGTATCAGGTGCCTCTGGAGATGATATGCAGGCACGACCGCACGGCGGAGGTCTGCCGTGCCGCCGTTGAAGAGGACGGCTGGCAGTTGGAGAACGTGCCCGAAGAGTTGAAGACACCGGAACTGTGCCGGAAGGCGCTGGAAACGGAAGCGGGATTCGGGAACGACTTCCACCGGGGGCTGGTTCAGCATATCCCTTTTGCGGAGGTGTGCATGGAGGTGCTGAAGGAGTGCCGGGAGAACAACCCGGAAGAACTCTACGGGGTGGCGGTGGCTATCCGCCCGGAGGTGATGAATGGCGAAATGGCGGACTTCCTGCTGCCGCTGGACGGCAGGTGTATCAGCATCCTGCCCGTGCACCTGCAAACACCGGAGCGGGTGCGGGTGGCGGTGGAAACGTCGGGGATGTCCGCCGTCGGGCGTGGCGGAGTGCCGAAAAGCCTGCTCACGCCCGAAGTGTATGTCAGGTGCGCCGCCCACAGCCGGGAGTCGCTGATGATGATCCCGTGGGCGGAACGCTCGCCGGAGGTCTGCCTGATGGCGAAGACACTGTACCCGGACTGGGTGAGGAATCACCCGGAGTTCGTGCCGGAGAGCGTGCATAACCAAGACAGCATCTACACGCTGAACAGCCTGATGGAAAGCCTGACGGGGGAAAAGTTCAGCTACCGGCAAATGACGGACTTCTACAACGGGAAGCCGCTGAATGTGAAACGGATGGAGACGCCGGGCGGCGTGCAGAAGGACAAGTCGGTGAAGTTCGACAAGGAGACGGGAGGCTTCTCCTTCTCCGACATCCGGCAGGAGCGAAAACGGGGATTGAAGATGTAGCGTGAGCCGGACGAAATGGAAAGCATCATTCAGGATGCTTTCCATATCCGCCCTGCCGCCTTCCGGTTTCTTTTGCTTCTTGTTCTTTTCCCGCCCCGCTCACGAAAGAAAAGAAGTGCGAAACGGATAGCGAACAAAAAAAGGGACGCTTAAAGCATCCCCTCGTCCATGTAGCTGAGGTAGGTGTCCTCGGTCAGTATGATGTGGTCTAAAAGCTGTATGCCGATTGCCTCGCAGCCTTTCTTCAACTGGCTGGTCAGGTTGTTGTCCGGCGTGCTCGCCACGGTCGAGCCGGAAGGGTGGTTGTGCGAGAGGATGATTCCCGAGGCATGAGAGACGAGAGCCGTCTGGAGGACGATGCGTATGTCCACCACCGTACTGTTCATGCCGCTGCGTGAGACGCACGAGACGCCCAGCAGCCTGCCTGCGCCGTTCAGGTACATCGCCCAGCACTCCTCGTGGTGCTGCATACAGTCCTCGTAGAAGGTCTTGAGGATGTCGTAAGACTCCTTGGAAGAGTGGATTCTAACTCTCTTGGATGCGTCAGCGTCCTTGTAACTTACGGTGATTTGAGGAAAAGACAGTGTATTCATAATGCAAAAAATTAAAAGTGAAACATTTATTTTTTGCTTTGGGGCACGGGGAAAGAACGGACTTCATGCAAGGCTTTTGCGTGGAATACGACCCGAAGGTGTGGAGATTGTGCGCAAAACCGGCAGGTTCAGCCTTGCTACTTGTCCGTTTTTCCCTGTAGGTTTGCTAAAAAATGAGTGTGGAGCTTGGCTAAAAAATCCGGTGAGTCGAGGGGGTTCTTTTTGCTTCTTTGTCTTTTCCCGCCCACGGCTCACCGAAAGAAAAAGAAGTGCGTCCGAAAATCGGGTCAATCCTTTCCCACGGGCGGGTAAAAAAAGAAGTCCGGGCGGATCGCTACCCGTCCCGGACTTCCGGCGATGAAACATAGAGGGGGAATGTTATGGCTTGATTTCCCCCGTTGCGATTAAATTCCCGTCCGAATAATACGCTATCTTCCCGTAGGTAAATCCCATGTCGGGAATGGCTACGAAAGCGATATAGTCCGAATACTCCCTGCCTTTGAGGTTCTTCCCGACAAGGTTGTTGAATATCATGGGGATGCTGCAACCGTCCTCGCTGTAAAGGACGGTTTTCCCGTTCTGTCTGATTTCCTGCTTCATGCCGTTTCTATGAAAAGTGTCCCGTCGATAAGGTACTCCCAATTATTCTTGTGGCTCTCGTCCGTGAAATATTCCTCGCTCTCGCAATACTCGCAATCGTCACGGCACGAGCGGAAGAAGTTTTCCAGACAGTCACGCATGAGTTCCTTGAAATTCCGTGTGTCGGGCGAGCGCATGAAGTCCATGAGGGGCTGCAAGATGATTTCGTCCGACACAACCCCCGTGAAGGGGCATTCGCAAGTGACGGAGATACGGCTCCTGCGTCTTTTCTTGCGGTCTTTCGTCCAATAGACCTTGGGCTTGTACAGCTCCGCATGGAAGTTGTTATAGAGGTAAGCCAGCAAGCGGACGCTCGAAAGCCTTTCGGTCTCCTCCTCGTGTCCGGTATGGAAACGGTAAGCGTATGTGCAACTGTCGTAACAGTAGTTGGTGCAGGCAATGCGGAAAAGGTTGCAGAAGGCTTCGAGTGTGTCGCAGTTCTCGGAAGCATACGGGTAATCGTTTCCCTTGGCAAGCCAGTCGGTATAGGCTTTTTGACGGGCTTCGTCCTCCAGTTCCGCAATGCCGAATAGTGTATAGGTTCTCTGTACGGTTCGCATAAGTTTGAAAATTTGAAAGTTTGAAAATCGGTTTCTTTGCTATCTTTCTTTTTCGCCACGGCTCACGAAAGAAAGTAGCGGGCGGATTTCTCCGCCCTGCCCTTTGTCCTTAGGCTGCAATCTCTTCGGGTTGCGGTTGTCCCTCGGGTTGCGTTACCTTGCGCTCCCTTGCCCGTTCCTGTACCAAGAGGACGGCTTTCTTTTCCTCGATGCGCTGGTGACGCTTCTCGTACACCCCGTTGTACTCCCTTTCGATGTTGGCGAGTTCCTCCGGCATGTGCCTGCGTGCGAAGTCGAGCAAGAGGGTCGCCACGGTGTTGTTCCCATACGCTCCCTTGAAGTTGGCTACAAGGAAGTCCCTGCGGATGATGGTCTTCATCCTCACGGTGAGGTTGCCGATAATCCCCATCTTGTCCTCGTCCGTGATATACGGCTTGTCTTCCGCAATCCCCACGGCTGCGAAGTGTTCCTTCCGGAGCGAGGACAGAAGGAAGAAGTACAACATGGTATCTTCATCGGCACTGAACTTACCGCCCGTGATGTCGGCTTCGAGAATCTGTTTCTTGGTGTCCTCCACCGTGCGTTCGAGTGCGATTTCCTTGTTGCGCTCGTCCTGCTTCTCCAACTTCTCCACGGGTGAGAGCGGTGCGGGTGCGGGCGTTCCGTCCGCTGTCTGCGCTTCGGTCATGTTCTCCACGTAACAGAATGTAATCTCCTTCTGCCCGATTTTGGCATAGACGGTGATTTCCCCCGCTCCGCTCCTGCGGGTGATTTCCTCCTCCTGCTCCATGTAGTCCGCCCATTGCTGCTCGTAGCGGGTGCGGGCTTCCCCGTAGCGTTCGGGGTCGTTGAAATTTTCGGCTTTGGGTTCTTTCGGGCAGCTTGGAAAGGCGGTGTACCTGTCAAGGGTCTCCACCTCGTAGCCCGAAGCGGTTAGCCGTTCTACCACCGTCTCGTTGGTAGTGTAGCGGTCACGGCAGAGCGACACCTCCGGCTGGTTCCGCATGATTTGCACGGCTCGCTCCATGAGGTAGGATGCGTTCATCTCGGCAAGGCACGTGCGGTTGGCGCAATGCCCGCACCCGCCATCACGGAACAACAGCAAGTTATTGGTGTTATGTGCGCACGTGGCGCACTCGGTCTTGTCGAAGCGGTAGTATTGCAGGTCGGTGGTGAAGTTCTGCTCGATGCGCCTTGCGACATCGGCGGCTTTCAGTCCCCGCCAACTGTTATACGTTCCCTCTTCCTGCAAATGCTTCTCGTACACTTCCTTTTGAATGTCCTCCCCGTATCGGCAGATTTCAGCCGCCACGCTGATGGTGATTTCATCCGCATCCAAAAGGGCGGCGATTTCGGGGATAAGGGCGGTGAATTTCAGCCGTGTGCGGATGTAGTTCTCGTTCTTTCCGAAGAGTTGCGCCAAGGTCTGCACGGTGTGGCGTCCGCTCTCGATAAGCCGCTGATAGGCTGCGGCTTCCTCCACGGGTGTCACGTCCTTGCGCTGCAAGTTCTCGGTAATCGCCATTTCCTCGGCTTCCTCGTCCGACAACTCGGTTACGATTGCGGGAATTTCGTCCCTGCCCGCAATGACGGACGCACGGTAACGGCGTTCCCCGAAAACAATCCCGTAACGGTCTGTCCCGTCAACGGGGCGCACGGTGATGGGCTGCAACACACCCTGCCGCTTGATGCTCTCGGCAAGCTCGTAAAGGCTCGTTTCATCGAAACGCTTGCGTGGGTTGAAACCGCTCGGCTGAATGTTTGCCAATGCTACCATCGTGATGTTTCTCTCTGCTGCTGATTGATTTGCTTTTGTCTTCATAATCCGTTTGTTTTTAAGTTGATTGTTTATTCTTGTTCTTTTTGATAATTTTTTCCGGTCGGGAAATCGGTTTCTTTGCTATCTTTCTTTCCCCGCTCCGGCTCACGAAAGAAAGTAGCGGGCGGAAAGTCCGCCCTTGCGGCTTACCTGCGGTTATAGCACACGTTCGCGAACTTCTTTTTCTGCTCTACCGCCCGTTTGAGGATGTAGAACGTGCCGCCCACGGCTACCGAATCGTAATAGACCATCAGAAAAGCGGAGTTTTCCAAAAGGTAGTCGTTACGGCGTAGGAAACAGCCCTCGGTATATCCGTCCTGCAAGGTTACCACTTCATCGGCTTGCGCCAAAATGGTGTCATAACGCCGCTTGTCGGCTTGGGTGTACCGCTCGGCTTGTCCCTTGAAGGGGAGAACGCATTTCAAATGGATATGCGGGTATTCCTTTTTGAGGTTCAAGACTTCCTCTGCTGCGATAAGGTCGAAGCCCTCGCACATTCCCGACAAAAAGGTATGGTAGCCTTTTTTGATACAATAACTCTCGATGGCTACAAATGTATCGAACGCCACCTCCCTGAAGAGTTTCTCACGGTCTGCCGTGAACTTGGCTATACGGTTGGTGCGGTGTCCCGAAAAGGCTACCGTCTTTTCCTTGGTAACGGGTGTTCCGTTTTCTGTCCATGTCCTTGTTTCCATATCGGTAAATTTTAGAGTATTAAAAGAATGATTATCAGTACGAACACGAAACCGACAAACAGACGCCACGCAAGGGCGAAAACAAGCCGTGCCACGAAGTAAAACAGAGCCACGACAAGCGACAAGGCGAAAAACCGCCCTGCGGTGGTGGTGAGGAAATAAACCACCGAAGCCCAAAGGATTAGGCGGTATATCCGTTTGTAAACAAATGCCGTTTTCATGTTCTTGGGTTTTGTCGGGCGGATTGCTCCGCCCGTGGTTGTTTAATAGTTTCCTTTCGGGATATAGCGGTTATCAGCCAACAGCCGGAAAGTGTCGTAATCAGCCGTTCCCCGATAACTTAGGGACAGTTCAAAGGAGAGGTGTCCTTTCTCTATGTAGAAAGTGAAGCGCAAGCCGTTGCGGGTTATCGTCCCTTTCGCATAGTTTCTACGTTCCCAGCTTACGGGTTCGTTCTCGATACTTTTCAAGAAGTCGGCTACCTTTTTCGAGTTCTCCGCATTTTCCTGCTCCACCTGCCTGTATATCTGCGTGCAGTAGTTTATCCAATCGTTTATTTTCTTGGCGGTGAACACGCCGATATTGCACGGCTTTTCGTATTGGCTGCCCGCCCTTTCGATGTCGTAGCGGTTGACATACTCAAAATGCCCCATGTCGGTGGCTATCCTGTATTTGTTCTCTTTGTTTATCTTGTACACATGGAAACGGATGCCGTTGTACGTGAACTCTATGCGCACGCCGTAAAATGCGGGATATTCACCGCTTACCACGTGGTAGCCGTATTCCGCTTGGGGTATGTACTTCCTTACCTCCTGCATGAGTGGAGACAGTTTTTTTTTTGCCTGTTCCACCTTCTCGGTAAACATAGCTTTTATGTTTAACCCGTTAAATTCCTTTTCCGATAATGTTTTCATCGTCTTATGTCTTTAGTGGGGCGGACTGCTCCGCCCGTTGGTTTATACTCTTGTTCCTTTACCGTCCCGCTTAGGCTGCTGCGGGTTCGTTTATCGGTTCGGTTACCTTGTCGGCAATCATCTTCGCCGCCTTGTTCACGTCCCCCAATATCTCCACCAAAAAGGCGGGTTCTTCCTTTAGCTTGGTGAGCCAGTGTTTCAGATAGGCGGCGTTGTTCTCCTGCGGTGCGGTTGCGTAGCCGAAGAACGCACCGCAAAGGGCTGCGGTAAGTTCAGCGACAAGTTCCTCACGGGCATAGAGCGCATCTCCGAAGAAGCTGCCGAACGTGCGGTTCAGCCGTTGGGGGCTTCCCGTGCTGTGCGCCATCTCGTGCAGGAGCGTGCCGTAATATTCCGCTCCCTGCGGGAACTGCTCACGCTGCGGGCAAATGATATGGTCGGAAGAGGGCGAATAGTAGGCACTGTCCGAATACTGCACCTTGATGGGGCAATACCAATTTTGCAGATAGACAAGCTCGTCCAACGCCTCGTAAATCATCCCGTCCGAATAGTCTTCGGGTTGCTCCCCCTTTTTCATACGCTCGTAGCGTTCGGGCTGCTTTTCGGCAAAATCGGTCTGGTCGATGTTGAAGACATTGTAATACTTCATCTGCGGGATGACCCTGTAATTTTCCTGCTCGGTTGCGGGCAGCTTGCGGTATTCCTCGTACTTGATTGTCTTTTTCGTTTCCTTGTGTACCACGAACTTAAACCAATAATAGACGGGAAACGAGCGTGCGCCCTTGCAAACACTTAAATCCTCTTCCTTCGCTTGGTTGAACGTGAGGAACACGGGCAAAGTGAATTTCATGAACTCGGTGTAGAACAATAACATCAAGACATTTCCGCCGTTATAGAGCGTCCCTCTGATGTTGCGGGGCAAACCTTGTTCAAGGCTCGCAATCCACGGTTTTTGCCAATCCGTTTTCAGACACTCGATTTTCTTGATTAACAAATCGGTGAACATCGGTGCAATCTTTTCGATGGTGCTGTTCGTTGTTGCCATAACTCACAAATTTTAATCGTTATTACTCTGTTTTCATCGCTTGTCGCCCCAACCAATTTTTTTCCCTTGGCTGATTGGGAAGAACATTGACCATCATTGATAGCGGAAAAGGTGAATTGCAACCATCTGAAAAAATGGTAAATACTACCCGCAGGGTGGAGATTTGGCATTTTTTGCGGATTTGCTTTCACCTCCGCCTACCTTCGTCAATGTTTTTCCAATCAGCTTAGGGAAAAAATGCCCTGTCAGTCTATTCCAGTCAATGGTAAGTTACTTGCCGGGTGCGGGAAAAAGAAGCCTTCCGGAGAGCCGGGAACGCCCGTTTCCCAAGGCAAGGAGATACGGGCGGGAGAATACAATGGGAGGACGGTCAGCTTCCGGCTGCCGGACAAACGCCGGGGAACTCTTTCGGGCGGCACGGACGGACGTGTTCCGTTTGTCCTTCCGCCCCGATGTCCGGCTTCGGCCATGCAGCCTCACGGAATGGTCGGAAACGGACGCCGGGACGGGACAGCCCGTGCGCCAAGGTGCAAGCGCAAGACAGTGAAATCCCTTTCACCCACGTTAGGGATTGCAGGGGAAAGCCCACAGCATAGCGAGGACTTGCAACGGAAAGCCCGACCCGAAGGGGAACGCCCAAACAACCGCCCGCAGAACTGCTTTTAAGCATACCATAGAAAAAAAGGAAGACCGAATATTCCGAAGTTTCGTCCTTATGATATATATTTGTAATTGAGCGAAGATAATAGCGGAAAACGTGGATAATTACATATTATCAGTCATTAAAACCAGTAGAACATGGGAAAGCAATTTGAATTCTATTCGCATAAAAATGATGATGAGATGATTGCAAATACGCTTAGAAGTGTATTTGGAGAGTTGTTGTGTGTCCCACATTATAAAGGAGATTTATCTCCTTTTGACATTTGTGCTAATGACCGGAAGATGTATTTGACCGGAAAATCTTTCCAACAATATATATCATATTATACACATGAATATTATGATGGAACAACAGCTGAAGTATTGGACTATGTGAAAAGTCCAGTTTTAGAATATAGAGTTCCTTTTCAAAGGGAAGATATGGCATACATTGCTGGACGTTTTTATTGCTGTTCTGATAATAATGATTTTTCTCAAATGGTTTCCAAGTTTTTTCGTAAAATCAAAAAGAAATTTCTATACGTGAAATTTTGGAAGTGCTATATATCAAACAGCATAGATGTGGAAGCATCTCAATTCTTTATACCGAATAGAATAATTACTATAAATAAAGAAGATTTGAAATAAAAGTGACTGATAACAAGCACCTGTGCCACCTCACGGCGGCAAGCTGCAAACCATTATCTATTTAATAATAAGCATAAAACTATGAGATTCTTAAAAATTATGGGAATATTTACTTCTATCTTAAGTTTATTGAGTTGCGGGCATGGGAATAAACGAGTGACGCAAAACGACGGTATAAACTCCAATATCCCGGTTGCTGCCCGGATTACGATAGACAAACTGCCGGATGTATTGAGAAACGTGCAGGCAGGAAATACTGATTATGATTTTATAGGTATTTGTTCCAATGGTGTGGACTGCATCTACTTTGTGCTGGAGAACGGAAAGTTTTACATAGATTTTGAAGCTATGGGTAAAGAGCAGCTTCCCTACATAGATACCTTGAAACAGTTCGCAAAGGAACATAATTATCCTATTGTCGAAACAACCTATAACAATACTCCGGTCGATTACGAACATCTGAAATACGCTCCCGTCCTTAGCCTGAAAGTCAATGCTGACATAGACAGCATCGTAAAGGTCGGAAAACAGATTGAGCAGACCATTTTCAGGAACAACGAACGAACCGTTTACGAAATAGTGCCTTGATTTTGCCAATAAAGACATTAAGATTTAGATAACAAACAGCACTGCCGCTTAAAGCGAAACGCTGCCAAACATCATCTACATAAGAATATGAGAACACCCGCCATAATCCTGCTTTTAGCAAGCCTGTTTGCCGCAAGCTGCGGAGAGCCGCCCATGCCACCGAGCGACGAGGAAATGATACGCCACTTCGCCACGCACGAGGCGGCGTTCCGCAAGGTGTACGAAATCATGTCAGAGAGTTCAGAAGGTAGTTTCCACTACCCGCCGCTTTCTCCGGAAGAGGTCATTATACTTGATTCAACAGAGCAAAGCGATACATCCCATGAAACGAATGACGAAGAAAACCTCCCGGTATATGGGCTGCTGAAGCCAGACCGAATACAGCTCGATTCCCTGTTGTCAGAGATTGGATGCGGTCTTGTCCTTGTTGACCGCAGGGAATGGGAAACGGCGGATTCGGTATATGTGAGCCTCGTTATGCCGTACTATTCCCACGGCATCGTGGATGCGGGAACGTCCAAGAGTTTCATTTACGATCCCGGATTGGAAAGCCGCCGGAATATCCGTATCACCGAACACGGCGACCTGAACGAGATCTACCGCAGGACGTACAACGACACCACGTTGTACAAGCCTGTCAAGGAAGGCTGGTACATCGAGTTAGACCATTCACGATAACCTGCAAAGAGGGACGCATGAGGATATTCCAATACATGCGCCGATTCTTCCAGATGATGGCAAGGATGCGTAAGGTCATCCATATCGTTTCTATGACCTGTCGGCATGAACAACGCAAGAACGGGCTGGTTCCGGTGGAATCCTACAAACGGGAAACAGACCGGAATCTCTGGATACGCAGCATAGGAACCCATCATTCCACACGGTACAGCATCGTTCTTTTTACAGCTGGATGATGGTATTGCAGCCGCCCTTTGGACTTCCCGATCTGAATGACATTCCGGGGACACCAGTGTACGCAAGCATGGCAAGCCTCGCAACCGGTTCCCCACCGGGGCACTCCGTTTTTCAGCGTAATATTGTTCACGGGACATACACGTTCGCAGACACCACATCCCATACAACCATTTTCCAAGGAGAAGTTCAAGTGCGAGCGACTGAAAAAGGCATTGAACAGCCCTTTGTGCAACAGATCCGATAACCTGCAATACGGGAAAGGCTTTTTCCGTTTGCCTTTTTTCAAGTCGTCGATTATTCGTGAAGTGTAAAGCTCCGCCCGTTCCAGTATCTTCGTCCTCCTTACTGAAGATACCTCGTATTCCTTCAGGCAGTTCCCTACGGTGGGCAGGTTGTAGCCATAGTCCAGACGCACGCCTTTGCCGGACATGATTTTGTCCACAACGGACACCGCACAGCCCTTGTACGTGTAATATGTGCCTATGGAGAAATAGTACACGCCTTTCCTGAACGGATAACTTTCCAAGAACCGGCGGACAATGCCGGGCAGTCCGCCCATATATACGGGGAATATAAAACCTACGATTCGGGAGTCCGATGCGGTGATTCCAGCTGACGGTGTCATTCTGAACAGCCCGGCTCCTCCAAAAGCCGCCGCAATATCCTGCGACAATTTCAGGCTGTTGCCTGTGGCGGAGAAATAATAGATGGATATTTCTTTGTCGTTTGCCGTTTTGCTTTTATAGTCCATAACATTTATTTTTGCGACAGCAAAGTTAATAGGTCTCTTTAAAAAAAAGAAGAACTATCTTGGTTATCAGCAACTTACATTTAGGTTAGTTTTCCTGTATATCAATTTGTTGGATAAAAGAAAAATGAGAAAAAAGTTAGATTACGATTATTGTTCTGCTTCCCCTATACTGGAATGGCTGGGTGACAAATGGGCTTTAGTTGTCTTATTGAAGCTACATGAGAATGAAGTAATACGTTTCAATGAACTATACAAAACAATCCCCTCTATATCGGAAAAGATGCTATCTACTGTTTTGCGGTCATTGGTAACGGACGGATTGGTAAATAGAAAAATATATCCCACAGTTCCACCCAAAGTGGAATATTATGTATCTGAATTTGGAGAAACTTTAATCCCTTATTTAGAGCAGTTGAAACAATGGGGGCAAGAAAATTTTGAAACGATAATGGAAAATAGACGGAAAAATAAGTATTGAAATGACTTGTCCTAAAATAGCTTTACACAGTAATAACTATAAAAAGTGTACAAGTTATGATTAGACGAGAAAGGAAATTCTATTCAGAAGAATTCCGTGAGCGTGTTTTGACTGCTTACTACAACAGTAATGAATCAGTCGACATGATAGCCCGACGCTTTCAGGTAAAGAGAGATACGGTCAGTAGTTGGGTTCATCGTAAAAGAGTTGCTTCCAATCCCAAAGAAAGTAGTAAATTCGTGGTATCAAGTATAATACCTATGAAAGAAGAAAAGCTACCTATTGAAGCAATGGAAGAACGTATCCGTGAACTAGAGCAACAACTGGCGAAAGAAAAAATGCGTTCCACTTGTTTAGATACTATGATTGATATTGCGGAACGTGAGCTAAAGGTTGATATAAGAAAAAAATCTGGTGCCAAACAGTCCAAGAAGTAAGGCAAAAGCATCCATCATATAAGATAGATGTTTTATGCCGGCTGTTTGGCAAAACCCGTCAGGCTTACTATGAAAAGTCTCATTATGTTGCCAATAAGAATGTGGAAGAAGATGTAATCTTGTCTCTGGTACACAATGCTCGAAAAGATTTTCCACGTATGGGTGCGAAGAAGTTATTAATCTATCTTCAACCTACATTCCAAGTGATGGGTATACACATAGGTCGAGATGCTTTCATTGAATTACTGTATCGTAATTATTTATTGGTCAGAAGGGTGAGAAATAAGAGAAAAACGACTTTTTCCAATCATTGGATGCGTAAATACCCCAATTTGATAAGGGATTATATACCAACGGCTCCCAATCAATTATGGGTAAGCGACATTACTTATATTGAGATGGCAGGGCGTTTTGCTTATCTAGCACTTGTAACAGATGCCTATTCTCATAAGATCGTTGGTTGGGAGCTTGCTCCATCACTTCGTGCTTGCAATGCTCTTGCTGCCTTGAAAATGGCTTTAAATAGTTTACCGGAAGGATATTCCGGGCTTATTCATCATTCAGACAGAGGAAGCCAATATTGCAGCGCCAGTTATGTTAATTTGCTAACGCAGCATAAGGTACAAATTAGCATGACGGAAAGTGGCGATCCACTTGAAAATGCAATAGCAGAAAGAATAAATGGCATTCTGAAAACAGAATGGATATACGATGTTAAGCTAAAATCATGGCAGGAAACTATTAACTTCATTAGTCGAATTATTGATTTATATAATAATCAAAGACCACATCAGAGTATTAGTTATATGGTTCCTGCCTTGGTTCATCAAGCAAATATTAAAACAGAACGTAGATGGAAGAATTATTATCGAAAGAAGAATGTACTTAATGAAGAAGTTCCTATCTTTGATCCGAAGTGTAAAGGCATAGCAGGACTAAAACACTCAATTCCTGATAATGTCAAGCTAAGATAGGACAAAGTAATATAATCTGTAAAGTTTTTCTAGGACAAGATAAAATTTATTGCAAGGTACAAGTATATATTTATATATAGCTTGCACCTTGCAATAACCTTAGAATGTTTATTTTCAACGATTTGCATAATCCAAAAATAATGCGGACATCTGAACCCAAGATGTTGGCAGACAGACACCGGACAACAGCAGACAGCTTTTAAGGACTAAAAGCGTGACGGATGCAAAGCCAAAATTTCAGAAAGTGCTGATATTTAGGAATAAATAACGCTTAATTTATAATCCAAGCGGCACGATGCCTGTTCTCCTGAATCGCCCGGATACAGCTGCCGGAATCAAGCCTGTACATGAAGCCCGCCAAGTTCCCGCTCTCGTACAAGCCCATGCCGATGGTCAGGCGGCTGTTGAAGTCGGTCTGGCTGACGACGTACCAGCCGCACCGGGCGAAATGCTCCTCGTAGCCGGAACGGGTCTCCAGCAGGAAATAGAACTTGCCGTCGTCCTCGAAACGGATGACGTACTCGCAGCGCAGGCGGCGTGCGATCTTGCCCAAGATGCGGCTCTCCTCCTCGATGACCGCAGGAGTGGCAAGGAAGGTGTATTGCGCGATAAAGACAGCCTCGTCCATAGTGATGATGTTTGGTCGGTTACAAATATGCGAAATGTCCGGCACACGGCAAGCGGAAGAGACGGAAAATATGCGGAAGGGCGTGCGGATATGTAGAGCTTCTCCCTGCTTTTCACCGCCCGGAACGTGACAAGGCTACAAACGTGAAGCAAAACGAGGACAAGCGGTACGGTTTTGATACACGGACATATACAGACCGGTATATTTGCAGGGAAGTATAACAATAAAAACGTATCGGGACAATGGAAATAGTAAGCATCGAGAAAAAGACCTTCGAGGAGATGAAGGAACGGTTCGGCTGCTTCTCGCAGCACGTGAGGGAGCTTTGCGCCCGCTACCGCCCGCCCGAAAAGATGAACTGGATGGACGGGGCGGACGTGTGCGAGAAACTGGGCATCAGTAAGCGGACATTGCAGACCTACCGTGACCGGGGGCTGCTGCCGTACAGCCAGATCAACCACAAGATTTACTACCGGACGGAGGACGTGGAGGCGTTCGTGGAAGCCATGAGCCGGGAAATGACGGAGGACGAGTGAGATGGAAGTGATCACAAGGGACACGGAAGAGGTACGGGCGTACTTCGAGGCGTTGGAAGAGGGCATGAGGGACCTCGACACGGTAACGGCGCACTTCCGTCCGGCGATGAACGGCGAGGTCTATCTCACGGGCGAGGACGTGTGCAGGCTGCTGCACATCACGCCGAGAACGTTGCAGGACTACCGCACGCAACGGCTGATCCCGTACATATCGCTGCCGGGCAAGACGCTCTACCGCCAGTCGGATCTGCTGCGTATGCTGGAGGAGAACTACGTGGACATGCGCCCAAAGCGCAAACGGGGGAAAAGTCCAACATAAACGCACGGGGGTGTGCATCGGGAAATGCAGCAAAGGCAGGGACACCGCATCGGAAGTTCCTGCCTTTGCCGCATTCTGCACCGGGGGAAGGCGTCAAGCCGTTTCCCGGAGGGAGCGGCGCACCCGCTTCCCGTCCTGTTTCCTGTCCTTCTTCTCCAGCACGCTCCGCTGCATGGCGGCGAGGTTGCCGGAGATCGCCCGGAAATCGGAGCTTACCATCCTGTTGGTCACCTCGGCGTAGATCTGGGTCGTGGAAATGTGCTTGTGCCCGAGTATCTTGGAGAGCGCCTCGATGGTGCCGCCGTTGCAGAGATAGACGGTCGTGGCGAAGGTGTGGCGGCTTAGGTGAAAGCCGATCTCCTTGTGGATGCCGCAGGCTTTGGCTATCTGTTTGAGGTGCCTGTTGCACACGCTGTTGCTGGGTATGGGAAAGACAAGGTCGCCCCCGGCAAGCCCTTTGTAACGTTCTATCAGCTCCTTGGCAATCTCCATGAGGGGGACGTTGCTCGACACACGGGTCTTGGTGCGCCGGGTGATGATCCATTCCTCGCCGTCGAAGTCCATGCGCTGTATCTTGTCATGAGTGAGCGTCTTTATGTCAATGTAGCTAAGCCCGGTGAAGCACCCGAAGAGGAACATGTCCCGCACGAGGCTGGTCTGTTTCTTGACGAACACGGCGTTAGCCAAGGTGCGCAGCTCCTCCTCCGTGAGATAGCCCCGGTCGGTCTCCTGCATCTCAAGGCTGTACTCGCCGAAGGGGTCGGTGCGAACGATGCCCCGCCGCCACGCCTTGTCGGTCAGGCTGAGCAAGGGCATAGTGTATATCCAGAGGGTGTTGGCGCTCAATCCTTTCTCCACCCGCAGGTACTTGTCGAAATCGGCGATGATCTCCTTGGTCAGCTCCTTGTAAGCCATGTCGGTGCGCTTCTTCTTCTCCCAAAGGAAGGTCTTGAAATGGTTGTAAACAGCCAGATACTTGTTGTAGGTGGACTTGGCTCGCTGCCCTTTCTCCACCATCGCCCCGAACTCCCGGTTCATGTTCCCGAAGTCTTTCAGTATGCAGTTCTCCATCACGCCGACACCGAGGAAGGCGTTGCGCAATTTCTCGGCGGTGACGAAATCCTCTTCCCGGAGGATGCGGTGGTAGTGGTTGGTGAGCCGGGCGGAGACCTCCTTCAGTTGCCCGTTTATCTCGTTTGCCTCGGCGGACTTGCCTTTCGCCTTGCCGTTCTCCCAGAGGTCGGGGGTGACGAACAGCTTGGTTCCCACCGCCTTGTCATCCCCGTCAACGGAGATTTTCACCATGATGGGGGCTTTCCCGTCCCGGTTTCTCACTGCGGATCTCTTGATGTAGAACGAGGTCGCAAACGTACTTCTCTTTGTTTCCATAACTCTAAAATTTTCGTTTCTAAAGGTAGTTACTTATTTCTTACCAAGAGCTATGCAAAACAAGGCAAAGCGATGAAACAGAACTTGTTATGCCGTATATACCCCGTTTCGGAACCGGTAGCTGTTTAGTAGCCGAACTTTGTCCGAAAGGGGTGTTTTCAGGCTTTTTATGCCGAAGCCTGCTTCAACCCGCCCTGCATACAAGATGCTGACCTGCATTTATTTATGTAGAACTTTGCTTTTCTTTGCGCCTTATACCAATTTTTTAATAAAAAAATAGCTATTTATTATTTTCATAAATTTCTGTATTATGCTGTATCAGGAACTTTCGAGTGTTTTTAATGAAGATATTCAGACGGTTACGGGCTGATTGCGGCAAATGGCTATGTGGTGAGTAAGAAGGATATAAAATGTAATTTTTTTCTCCGGTGAGAGTGGGGCGGCCGGTCCATACTAAAGTGTATCCGCATCGGACGACACGGGCGAATGGAAAAGAAGAGGCAAAAGATTCGGGCGACGGTGAATGACTTGAATGGTTTTGTAATGGACGGATGGGCTTGGGGAGAGGATATTTTTCAAGTTGCAGCGTAAAGATGAGTCCACCGTCTGTATTTGCAGCGCTCATATTGGAGATGAAGTTTCCTAAAGAATAGACGATGGCATGCTGTTGATTGCCGTTCGTGCGTAATTCCATAGGCTGGATTACGTGCGGATGCGAACCGATAATATGGGTCACCCCCTGTTTCAGCAACCAGTCGGCAAGCTCGCATTGCTCACGGTTCGGGAGTGATTGATATTCTTCTCCCCAATGCATACAGGCTATAATAGCATCCGGGCGTACGGCTTGGGCGCTATGTATGTCTTTTAGAATTGTTTTTTTGTCAATGTAATTGACTATGTTGGGTGCAGATACCTTGATTCCATTAGTGCCGTAAGTGTAGTTGAGTATGGCTATGCAGAAACCTTTTTTCCGGATGAAGAGAGGATAGAGTTGTTTACGTTCTATAGCGTTCCGGTAAGTACCTGCATAGGGTATGGAAAATGATTCGATTTGTGTGATGGTTCGTTCCAATCCGGTCTTGCCGCGATCCAGGCAATGATTGTTTGCTGTGAGAAGAACGTCGAATCCGGCATCTTTGATAGCTTGCAGATATTCGTCGGGTGCACTGAAAGTAGGATAGCCTTGATAAGGTTTTCCACCGAGAGTCACTTCAAGATTACCTATTGCAATATCGGCACGGGAGATTTCTTCCTTTACAAGGGAGAAACAAGGAGAATAATCATATTTCCCGTCGGAAGTGCGGGCGGCATCTATTTGCGCCCGGTGTTGCATTAAGTCTCCTACAAATAATAGCGTAATCCTTTCCTGTGAGGAAAGGGTTACGCTATATAGTAGAAAGATAAAGGAGATGAGCGCTTTCATCATCCTTATTATTGATAAATAGCTTTCTTGCCTGCCAACAATGTGTTCTTCATTAAAGAGACAATGGTCATGGGACCTACACCACCAGGTACGGGAGTGATGAATGAACATTTGGGAGCTACTTCATCGAACTTGACATCACCGGTCAGCTTGAAACCGGATTTTCTGGTTGCGTCTGGTACACGGGTAGTACCTACGTCAATGACAACTGCGCCTTCTTTCACCATTTCCGCTTTTACAAAGTTAGGTTGTCCCATAGCTGCGATGATAATATCGGCTTCTTGGCACTCTTTTACCAGGTCTTTACTGCGGCTGTGGCAAACGGTTACTGTGGCGTCACCAGGATAAGCCTTTTGCATCATTAGGGCAGCCATGGGTTTGCCTACGATATTGCTGCGCCCCAGTACAACGCATTTCTTTCCGGAAGTTTCTATTTTGTATCTTTTCAGCAATTCGAGAATTCCGTTAGGAGTTGCGGAAACGTAACAAGGTAATCCTATGGACATACGTCCTACATTGATAGGATGGAAGCCATCCACATCTTTGCGGTAGTCGATTGTTTCAATCACTTTTTGTTCCGATATATGTTTTGGCAAAGGCAGCTGGACGATAAAACCGTCTACATCTGCATCCTCATTCAGTTCGCGTACTTTCGCCAGCAGCTCTTCTTCCGTTACATCTGTCTCATAACGAATGAGCGAGGACTTGAATCCGCATACTTCACAAGCTTTTACTTTGGCTGCTACATAGGTTTCGCTGCCACCGTCGTGTCCTACAAGGATAGCTGCCAAATGCGGGCGTTTTCCGCCGCGCGCCACTATCTCAGCTACTTCTGTTGCAATTTCCTGTTTTACCTGTTCGGAAATTGCTTTTCCGTCAATTAGTGTCATATTCAATATTATTGTATTGGTTATTATTTACATGGCATTATTCGCAAAAATAGGTCAAATAACCGAATAAAGCAAAAATCCCGCTGACTTCATTCGAACTATGAAATTAGCGGGATTTATATGCAGGATATTTTTCTTTCTTATCGTTTCAGTTTCGGCATCATCTTGCCCATTTTGCTGCCGGTCACCATTTTCATCATTTTACGGGTCTGGTCGAACTGTTTCAGTAAACGGTTTACTTCCTGAATGTTCGTGCCGCTGCCTTTGGCGATACGCTGGCGGCGCGAGCCGTTTAGGATGGCCGGGTTGCTGCGTTCTTCCGGAGTCATGGAGTAGATAATCGCTTCGATGCTTTTGAAAGCATTGTCGTCAATATCGATATCCTTGATAGCTTTGCCTACCCCCGGTATCATGGAAGCGAGTTCTTTCAAGTTACCCATTTTTTTGATTTGTGCAATCTGGCTCAGGAAGTCGTTGAAGTCAAACTGGTTCTTCGCAATTTTCTTTTGCAGACGTTTGGCTTCTTCTTCATCATATTGTTCTTGTGCACGCTCTACCAATGACACGATGTCGCCCATACCCAGAATACGGTCTGCCATACGGGCAGGGTGGAATTGGTCGATAGCGTCCAGTTTTTCGCCGGTTCCTACAAACTTGATAGGCTTGTTTACTACAGTACGGATAGAAAGGGCGGCACCACCGCGAGTGTCACCGTCCAACTTGGTCAATACCACACCATTGAAGTCCAGACGTTCGTTGAATTCTTTGGCTGTGTTTACGGCATCCTGTCCGGTCATGGAATCCACTACGAACAAGATTTCATTCGGATTGATGGCGGATTTGATGGCGGCGATTTCGTTCATCATCTCTTCGTCTACGGCCAGACGACCGGCTGTATCGACGATTACGAGGTCATATCCTTTGGCTTTAGCTTCCTGTATGGCGTTTTGGGCTATGCTCACCGGGTCTTTGCTATCAGGTTCGGAATACATGGGCACTTCGATCTGCTCTGCCAGTACGCGCAACTGTTCGATAGCGGCGGGGCGGTAAACGTCGCAAGCCACCAATAAGGGCTTCCGGTTCTTTTTGGTTTTCAGCATGCGTGCCAACTTTCCGGAGAAAGTAGTCTTACCGGAACCTTGCAGACCGGACATCAAAATAACAGCCGGTTTGGAATCAATATTGATTTCCGCAGTTTCGCCACCCATGAGTTGTGTTAACTCATCGTGTACGATTTTTACCATTAACTGGCTGGGTTTTACAGCTGTCAGCACGTTTTGTCCTAAAGCTTTTTCCTTAACGGTATCAGTAAAACTCTTGGCAACCTTATAGTTTACGTCTGCATCCAAAAGTGCTTTACGCACGTCTTTCAGCGTTTCCGCTACATTAATTTCGGTGATTTTACCTTCACCCTTCAAAATTTTAAACGACCTCTCAAGTCTCTCGCTTAAATTATCGAACATAGTATCTAATTACAATTACTAAATTACAAATTACTCTTATTGAGGCGCAAAAGTACAAAAAATACCTGTAACTGCCTTCTTTTAAGGACAGAATATTATTACGGTTTTGCGGCAGATTGCCTTGAAGCATAAAATATTCCGTTCCAACTGACGGGAAGACTGAAATCATGCTTATTCTCCATACTTTTGCTTTTTATTATATAATAACATTGAAAAAGAGCGGAATAACTTATGCTATTCCGCTCTTTTTCAAATGTTTGCTTTTATATCTTAGTTGGTTCTTTTCCGTGTAGGCATTTAACCGTTCATGCTCATCAGGAATTCATCGTTGTCTTTGGTTTTTTCCAAACGGTCTTTTACGAAGTCCATTGCCTCTATCGGGTTCATATCGGCAAGATACTTGCGGAGAATCCACATGCGATCCAGCGTTTGCTTGTCTTGCAGCAAGTCATCGCGACGAGTGCTGGAAGCAACGATATTGACAGCCGGGAAGATGCGCTTGTTGGACAGGTTGCGGTCGAGTTGCAGTTCCATATTACCAGTACCTTTGAACTCTTCAAAGATCACTTCGTCCATTTTGGAACCGGTATCTATAAGCGCCGTAGCAAGGATGGTCAGCGAACCACCGCCTTCAATGTTGCGGGCAGCACCGAAGAAGCGTTTCGGCTTGTGCAGTGCGTTGGCGTCCACACCTCCGGACAATACTTTACCCGAAGCCGGGGAAACAGTATTGTAGGCACGTGCCAAACGTGTTATGGAGTCAAGGAAGATAACAACGTCATGTCCGCATTCTACCATTCTTTTGGCCTTCTCCAAAACAATGCCTGCTATTTTCACGTGACGTTCTGCCGGTTCGTCGAAAGTAGAGGCAATAACCTCTGCATTTACGGTACGGGCCATGTCGGTAACTTCTTCCGGACGTTCATCAATCAATAGCATAATCATGTACACTTCCGGGTGGTTGGCTGCAATGGCGTTGGCAATGTCCTTCATCAGAATAGTCTTACCCGTTTTGGGCTGTGCTACGATTAGTGCGCGCTGGCCTTTACCAATGGGCGCAAAGAGGTCTACTACGCGGGCAGACAGGGAGTCGGAATATCCGCCTTTGCAAAGTTTAAATTTCTCGTCCGGGAAGAGCGGGGTGAGATGTTCGAACGGTACACGGTCGCGTACAAAAGCCGGGTCACGTCCGTTAATCTTGGATACTTTTACCAGCGGGAAATATTTCTCTCCTTCCTTGGGTGGACGGATAACACCTTCCACTACATCACCGGTCTTCAGACCGAACAGCTTGATTTGTGATTGTGAAACGTAAATATCATCGGGAGAAGAAAGGTAGTTATAATCGGATGAGCGCAGGAATCCATAACCGTCCTGCATGATTTCCAATACGCCGGTTCCTGTGAGTATATCGTCGAATTCGTACGCCTTTTCGCGTTCTATTGCCGGCTTGCGTTCGGGAGCAACATAATTCTCGTTGTTGTTCTGTTGTTGTGCAGGACGTTGCTGCTGTTGTGCAGGACGCTGGTTGTTATTGTTACGATTGTTGTTGTATGGCGTATTGTTATCGCGGAGGCGAAGACGGGAGCGTTGTTGCGGTTGCTCTGTTGCAGGAACAGGAGTTTCTGCTTTGGTGGCTTCGAATTTACCGATGAGCTCTGACGGCAGTTCTATTTTTTCGGTTGGCAAATCCTCGATGGGGATAAAGTCATCCTCTGCTTCCGGCAAGACAGGACTTTCATCCGGTGTAGGCTGGGGGGCTGCAACAACTTTCTTGGGTTCTGCTTTTTTCGGCTCTGTAGTTTCTACTTTAGTTTCTGCCGGAACGGTTTTAGGTGTTTCCGCTACGGGAGCCGCTTCTTGTTTTACTTTGCGAGGACGTCCCGGTTTGCGTTTGGGAACTTCAGTCTCTGCTGCGGGAGTTGTGGCTACGGCCGGTTCTTTAGCCGCCTCTGCTGCTTGTACGGAAGCTTGTACGGCAGGTGCTTCTTCGGTTTTCCCTTTTGTGAGTTCACCGTTCTTATTGGCTGTGAATACCTTGTCCGCTGCTTCTTTCTTGACCGTTACGCGAGAACGTTTTTGCTTGTCCCCTTTACGTTCTTCTTTTAATTTGTCGGCTGCTACTTTCTTGGTTGCTCCAGCAATGGCTTGTTCATCAAGTATCTTGTAAACGAGTTCTTCTTTTTTGAGAGAGTCTGTTTTTTTGATACCCAATTCTTGGGCAATAGCTTGCAGTTCCGACAAATTTTTGTCGTTTAATTGAATGATATTATACATATAGTATATGTGTGAATGGTTTTTACTTATATCGGTAAGTCTACCTTTTGTAAATTATGATTTAATAGGGATATTTGTTATTGAACCGGAAATCTGACTAACAATCCTCACCTCAGCAAGGAGTTGCAGAATGTTTCAACGGCACAAAGGTAATAATAATTTTTGGTTTCATAAATAAATCGTCTTTTTTTTAATTTTAAAAGTCTATCTTTGTTTCATTATTATATAAGAAACAGATTTATGAATATATATGCAGTTCGTTTGATTACTTTTTCGCCTACCCATACCTCTAAACAAGTGGGCGAGGCGATTGTTCGCGGTACGGGCATTTCCGATGTTGCCCGGACAGACCTTACTTTCCACCCGGCCGGCAAATTGGAAATTCCTGAAAACACCTTGACGGTAATAACCGTCCCCGTCTATGGCGGGAAGGTGGCACCCCTGGCATTGGAGCGGATGAAAGACGTTCATGCTTCCGGTGCTCCGGCGGTGCTGGTTGCTGTGTATGGTAACCGTGCCTATGAAAAAGCATTGGTGGAGTTGGACGCATTTGCATCGGACAGAGGGTTTAAAGTGATTGCCGGTGCTACGTTTGTAGGCGAGCATTCGTACAGTACGCAGCAAAATCCCATAGCTGCAGGGCGGCCGGATGCAGATGACTTGCAGTTTGCAGAAACTTTCGGCGCTAAGATACGGACTAAAATCGAAGCGGCAGCCGACATGGATAAGCTCTATGCCGTTGACGTCAACCGTATTCAACGTCCCCGTCAGGCGTTTTTTCCGTTATTCCGTTTCTTGCGGAAGGTGGTGAAACTACGCAAAAGCGGAGTTCCTATGCCGCGCATTCCGGCTGTCGACACAGAACTTTGCAACCATTGCGGATACTGCATGAAGCATTGTCCGGCAGGCGCCATCGCGAAAGGCGATGAGTGTAGTACCGATGTGGAAAAGTGTATTCGCTGCTGTGCTTGTGTAAAAGGGTGTCCGCAAAAGGCCCGTACTTTTGATACGCCGTTTGCCGCCTTGCTTGCCGATTGCTTTAAGAAGCAGAAGGAAAATAGGATTATCTTGTAAGTAGATTCTGGCATATCTGCCTTCGGGCATAAATTGAGTTCAAAGAGTATTTTCAGCTTCTTTTGAAGCCCTATCCGGTCTGTTTTTTGTTTTTATAAGAAGCATAACGGGGTATGTGACGAATAAAAATAGAAAAATATCTTCAAACAAGGAGTGCTGAAGAAGATTTAAGCAGGTTCTTAAGGAGAAGGATTCTTGTCGGAGAGGAGAGATGTTCTCTTCAGGTAAGAAGCCGGTAAATATAGGAGAAGAACTTTATCTCCGGCCTGAAGATGGGTGTCTTTTGGCTGGAGAGATCCGTTTTTAGGTTAAAGTTCTGTATCTCTAACCTAAAGATGAAATGGATAATGGGGTACTCTTCGGATGCAGAGTTATACCGCTTAGGTCTCAGGGTGTGACAGGACTGTCCCCGGCGGGAAGAAGCCGGACTGTGAGTACCCGTTTTGTAGAGGTACCGATGCGGAAACGGTTGTCCGTTCTTTCACCTATCAGCCAGATAATCTCTTCGCCGCAACATAATACCCATTGCTGCTCTTTGCGCAAAAGGGAGAACTTCCGGTCGGTCATATAGTCGCTTACTTTTTTCCGGCCTTTCATGCCGAATGGAATAAAAGAGTCCCCTTGTCGCCAAGGGCGCAGAAGGAGAGGATGTGTCAGTTTGTCCGCATCAAAGCAGGCAGTGTTCTTGTCGCGGGGAATGACAAAGTCCGGGGTAAAGACATGTTCTTCCATTGCCAGTGCGGGTTGTATGGGGTGTCGGTGTGCTTCAATCAGCAGATATTCGCGGTCTTTCACGATGCACCAATGTTCCGAAGTGAAGATTTTTCCCGGCTGTCCTTCCAGCGAACGGTATATGTCTCCGATTTGGGCAGTGTTAAAGCCGAGCGGGTATAGGATTTCAAACAGTAATGTTGCGGGGGCCGGTTCCTGCATCAGTCTCTCGATGCAGATGCCCTCTGCTGTCCGCACCCGTTTTATGCCTTCGTCTATCCCTTGTTTATATATGGCGGATGCGCCATCCAGATGCTCGGCGGTGTTGAGAATGCTTTCTTTGACGGATGGGTTGATTTCCTGCATCATGGGCAACAGGTTCAAGCGTATTTTGTTACGAGTGTATTCATCCTGCAGATTGGTGCTGTCCGTTACGTAATCCTGCCCTATGCGGTTCAGATAACTGATGATTTCTTTGCGTTCCAGGCAAAGCAACGGACGTACGATGTGCCCGTTTTTGGGGCGTATTCCCCGTAACCCGTTGATGCCCGTACCACGTATCAGGTTCAGCAGGAGGGTTTCCACGCTGTCGTCCTGGTGATGGGCCACGGCAATGGCGTCGGCATTGATTTTCTGCCGTATTTCCTCAAACCATCCGTAACGTAGTTCGCGTGCGGCCATTTCAATGGAGATGTGCCGTTCTTCGGCAGTGCGCGCGGTGTCGAAGTGGACGGTGTGTAGCGGTACTTGTTGTTTTACGCACAGTTGGCGGACAAATGCCTCATCTCTGTCGGATTCTGCACCTCGTAGGTGAAAATTACAGTGCGCAGCTTCGCAGTCGTAGCCCGACGCTTGCAATAGTCGTAATAAAGCGACGGAATCCGCACCGCCACTTAGGGCGACAAGTACCTTGTCTGTCGGTTGCAAAAGCTGTTTCCGGTTGATATATTGTGCTACTTTTTCCTTTTCCATAGTGGCAAATATACATGTTTCTTCCCGGATTTTGTTACTTCCGTGCTGAAAGGTTGCTTTGGCAGACCGTTGTCAGCTTGCTTACAATGCAGAATCGGCTCTCTTTGATACCTATTATTTAAAAACATTCTAAATTATTTGCGCTATACGGACTTATCCTTTATCTTTGCGGCAAAAATAAAAAAGGCAGAAGACTATGCGTTTGTCCGAATTGAAAACCGGTGAGAAGGGAGTAATCGTTAAAGTGCTGGGACACGGAGGTTTCCGTAAGCGAATCGTGGAAATGGGATTTATCAAGGGGAAAACCGTTGAGGTGTTGCTGAACGCCCCTCTAAAAGATCCCATCAAGTATAAGGTGATGGGATATGAAATCTCTTTACGGCGTCAGGAAGCTGAGATGATTGAGATTGTCGGTGAAAAGGAAATGTGTCGGGAGTCCGTGCAGCTCGACTATCACGAGGGATGGAGCGAAGATATGCGTTTGGACGAAGAGGAACTGAAACGTATCGCTTTGGGAAAACGCCGCACCATCAATGTCGCTTTGGTGGGTAATCCCAATTGCGGTAAGACATCCCTTTTCAACATCGCCTCGGGTTCGCACGAGCATGTGGGTAATTACAGCGGTGTCACCGTAGATGCTAAAGAGGGGTATTTTGACTTTCAGGGGTATCATTTCCGCATCGTTGACTTGCCTGGCACTTATTCGCTTTCTGCCTATTCTCCCGAAGAGATTTATGTGCGCCATCACATCATCAACGAAACTCCGGATATCATTATTAATGTGGTGGACTCTTCCAATCTGGAACGGAACCTGTATCTCACTACCCAGTTGATTGACATGAACGTGCGCATGGTTATCGCGCTTAACATGTACGACGAACTGGAAGCAAGCGGGAACACGTTGGATTACGTAAAGCTCGGTCAGTTGTTCGGCGTGCCGATGCTGCCTACCATCAGTCGCACCGGAAAAGGCATAGAACAGCTTTTCCATATTATCATCGGTATTTACGAGGGTGGTGATTTTTTGGATAAAAAAGGTAAGATACGTGCCGAAATCCTGAATGATTTGCGCAACTGGCACAAGGAGTATGTACCCGACCACGACTTCGGCACTCATAAGGAGGAGAAGGAGCATCCGGCAGGCTTCTACCGCCACATCCACATCAATCACGGGCCGGAATTGGAGCGGAGCATTGAAGAGGTGAAACGCATAATCAGTGTCAACGAGAATATACGGTATAAATACTCCACGCGCTTTCTTGCTATTAAGTTGCTGGAGAATGACGAGGATTTGGAGAAGACCGTACAGGAGTTTCCCAATGGGAAGGATATTATTGAAGTCCGTAACCGCGAAGTACAACGCCTGCGCAATGCAATAAACGAAGATAGCGAGCAGGCCATTACAGATGCCAAATACGGTTTTATCGCCGGCGCGCTTCGCGAAACCTATGTGGACAAGCAAGAGGATACGGCACGTACAACGCGTGTGATAGATTCCATTGTGACGCATCGCGTATGGGGGTATCCCATCTTTTTTCTGTTCCTGTATCTGATGTTTGAAGGAACATTCATCTTGGGAGATTATCCCATGCAGGACATTGAATGGCTGGTAGGTGCGTTGGGCAGTCTGGTGCGTGACAATATGTTTGAAGGACCGCTGAAGGATTTGTTGGTGGACGGCATTATCGGCGGTGTAGGCGGGGTGATTGTCTTTTTGCCCAATATCTTGATTCTATATTTCTTCATATCTTTGATGGAGGATTCCGGATATATGGCGCGTGCCGCCTTTATCATGGATAAGATAATGCATAAGATGGGACTGCACGGCAAGTCTTTTATCCCTCTGATTATGGGATTCGGTTGCAATGTACCGGCTATTATGGCCTCGCGTACTATTGAAAACCGGAAGAGCCGACTGGTGACCATGCTTATCAATCCGCTGATGTCGTGCAGTGCACGTTTGCCTATTTATTTGCTGTTGGTGGGGGCGTTTTTCCCGAACAATGCCAGTTTGGTATTGCTGATAATCTATGCTATCGGCATTTTACTGGCTGTGGTTATGGCACGGCTTTTCTGTCGCTTTCTGGTAAAGGGAGATGACACGCCGTTTGTTATGGAGCTTCCCCCTTACCGCATACCGACGTCGAAGTCCATTTTTCGCCATACTTGGGAGAAAGGCGCGCAATATCTGCGCAAAATGGGAGGTATCATCATGGTGGCTTCCATTGTGATATGGGCGTTGGGGTATTATCCGGACCACGATGCATATCAGGATGTGGCCGAGCAGCAGGAAAACTCGTATATCGGCAGAATAGGCAAGGCTGTTGAACCGGTGATAGAGCCGTTAGGCTTTGATTGGAAACTGGGTGTCGGTATCCTTTCCGGTGTAGGGGCCAAGGAACTGGTGGTAAGTACGCTGGGAGTTCTGTATGCAGATGATGCCGAAGCCGATGCGGTGAGCTTGGGCGAACGGATTCCGATTACTCCGTTGGTGGCTTTTGGCTATATGGTGTTTGTATTGATATATTTCCCGTGCATCGCCACCTTAGCGGCCATTAAAGGAGAATCGGGCAGTTGGAAATGGGCTTTGTTTGCAGCGGTGTACACTACTGTCCTTGCATGGGTGGTGTCCTTTGCAATTTATCAGATAGGGGGGCTGTTTGGATGAGTAATTGGCAAAATTGGGCGGTAGCTCTCATTTTATTGTTGTGTATCGTCCGTATTGGACAGCGTGTTTATGCTTTTTTCATGAAAGTAAAAGAAAAACGTAATCCTTGCGAGAATTGTGCAACAGGCTGTGAATTAAAGCAATTGTACGAAAAGAAACGCTCGGAATGCAGTGACGGTAAAAAAGAAATAAAGAAAAAATGCTGTTGATAGTTGGTAGTTTCAAAAAAATGACTACCTTTGCAACCGCAAACGAGAAAGATTGGTTCCTTGGATGAGTGGCTTAGTCAGCGGTCTGCAAAACCGTGTACGGCGGTTCGAATCCGCCAGGAACCTCAATAATCCCTCTCAGATTATTTCTGAGAGGGATTTTCTTTTGGGCACGCTCGGAACGAGCATTGTCTAACGGGTGGAAGCGGAGCAACGTAAAAATCTAGAACATCGGTAACTGATAAATGAATCCCACCGATACTCTGTTTGTAGAATAGTTCTCTTGTCCGAGTGCTTTGGCGCGGGCGGTGAAGTCATAGGAACGTCCTACGTATGTAAGGAAGAAATGCAAGTTGGTATCCATAGGATAGAACTCCACACCGGCAAAATAACCCCATGCGGTGCGGTATTTGCCTTTTTCCAAATCTCCCTGCTGTTTGGTGAGAGATGCTGTTTCATACATTCCTTTTACGAAAGCGTTCCATTTAGGCAGGAAACGGTAATTCAACTTGGTTACCATTGAAAAATATCCGGCATCGAAAGCATTGTGTCCTTCCATACTGCCCGTTATCCCTGTCATGATACCCTTGCGGTCGATACCTTCTTTGGAGTACATGAAGTCGAGGAACATGTTGAACTTATTCAAGTTCAATTCATTACCAAATGCAAAATAATAAAGATTCTTGTCCTTTGCTTCATTCATGATAGAGGCGGACCAGCGTGTCTTGAATACGTCATTGAAATTACCGTTCCAGTTCAGGGTGTACACGAGCGGCAGCTTGCCCGATTCTATGGTAGGCTGTTCGCCGTCTTCGGTTTCAACTCCATACGTCTTGTTGAAAGAGCCGTTGCGGCTGTCCAGTATTTGCAGGTTCAACTGCTGGTGGGCATTGATGTCATATCCGATGTTCAAACCGGTCATGAAGTTACTCATGTTCTCAATCATATCGCTGTATTCATATATCTCGATAGGATTCAGGTCGAACTCGATACCGCCGTATGCGGTGCATTGCTTACCGGCAAAAATAGAAAATCCTTTTCCCAGTTTCACACCTATCCCTGCAATGTCAATGGAAGTAGGAAGGTTGTCTATGTTGCCGCTACTGTCGTTCGAGCGGTTCAGCCGTTGCCTGTATCGGTACGAAAGCCAGTTGTTGATATTTCCTTTGGTTTCAATGCGAAGTTGCCTCATTTTGAAAGCTCCCTCTTCGAAGCCGTCGCGGAAGTTTGCATCGAAGCTGCCCTGCATATTGAGGAATAAGTTGAACTTATCTTGTTTTTTCTTTACATTGGTGAGTTCTTCAAACAGGGTCTTGTTTTCAAGGAACTTCTCGTTCTTCTCCGTGCTTTGGGCGTACATGACTTGTGTACAGCCCGCAGCCAGAAGTATAAATGTGAGTTTCTTTATCATTTCTATCAGTTTTTAATATTCGTTGAAATATTCCTGAATCTGTTTCCAGTCGGTGGTTTTGGTCAGTGCAAGCATCAGCAGGACACGTGCTTTCTGGGGATTCAGTTCCTGTGATGCGACAAACTGATACTGTGCGTCGTCTACTTCTGCATCGAGCGAAGTGGGACCCGTCGGCACTCTTGACGAACGGACTACGAGAATACCTTTCTTGCGGGCTTCCGTTAATACGGGGAATATATTCTTGTGAATGTTTCCATTGCCTACTCCTGCATGGATGATACCCTTATAGCCATTGCTCAGCATCGGAGTCACCATGTCAGCCTCGATGTTTGAGTAGCTGTAGACAATTCCCACTTTGGGGAGTGAGTTCAGATTGGTAACATCAAATACCGAGTGGGTGGTGTGTTTCTTTACAGACGACATATTATACGTGACCTTGCCGTTCAGTACATAACCGAGTGCACCCGCGTTGGGAGCTTGGAAGGTCTGCACGTCAACAGTGTTCATCTTCAATACGCTTGCAGCACCAAGCACGCTTCCGTTCATTGCCACTAAAACGCCTTTCCCTTTGGACTCTTTTGCTCCGGCCACAACGACGGCATTGTATAAGTTAAGAGGTCCGTCGGCACTGATAGCGGTAGAGGGGCGCATTGCTCCGACCAGAACTACCGGTTTGTCGCTCTTGACTGTCAGGTTGAGGAAATAGGCCGTTTCTTCCATTGTATCGGTTCCGTGGGTAATTACGATGCCGTCGATGTCAGAGCGTTTCAGAAGCTGGTTGATTTTCTTTGCAAGAGTCAGCCATACATCATCGTTCATGTCTTGTGAACCTATCTTGACAATTTGTTCGCCGGTTACGTTAGCTATGTTTTTAAGTTCGGGTACGGCATCGAGCAGCGTACCGATGGCTACTTGTCCGGCAGTATAGTTGGTGGCGGTTGCAGACGTTCCGGTTCCGGCAATGGTTCCGCCGGTGGCAAGGATATGGATGTTAGGCTTCTGCTGAGCGAAAGCCATTGTGACGGAAAGCAGTAGCATAACGGCTACCATGCTGAGTTTTTCTAATCTTTTCATAACTTAATTTGTTTGAATTAAAAAATAGGTTAAAGGTAAATATGCTTAGAAAAATTGTATGAATAATAATCCCAAGGCTATGGCAACTGCCGTAGAGACGATACCCGGCATCATAAAAGAGTGGTTGAGTATATATTTACCGATTCGGGTGGTTCCTGTACGGTCAAAGTTGATGGCTGCAACTACGGTAGGGTAGTTCGGGATGAAGAAATACCCGTTTACGGCAGGAAACATGGCTATCAGCATATATGGCGATATGCCCAAAGCAATGCCCAGCGGTACTAAAGCGCGTACTGTGGCTGCCTGACTGTACAGCAGGATAGACATGACGAACAAAGCGATGCCGAACAGCCAGGGCATCTGGCGTACGATACCTTCGATAGAGGCGGTGAGTTGCGCCATATTTCCATTCAGGAATGTATCGCCCATCCAGGCAATGCCGAAGATGGCGATTACAGCCTGCATTCCAGCCGGGAAGACAGAGCCTTGTGTTGCTTTTATTCCGTCTGTCTTAGTTACCAGCAAAATGAGGGCGGCAGCCGAAAGCATGATGATTTCGATAATGGCGGACATCCCTAAGGAAACTGTTTTTCCGTCAATCAGGAAAGAAGGACGCATCCCTTCGAATGAGCCGAAAAGAACGATGAATGCCGTGGCAAGGATAAATATGAGTACCGAAATCATAGCATGGCGTTTGTTTGTTACATCGTCGATTTTCACTTTCTTGCCGTCGAAGTAGCCTTCTGTCATACGTTTTTGATATTCCGGGTCGTCAATCAGTTCTTTTCCCACACGCATGGAGCACAATGCGCCTACCAGTACACCGAGGATTGTTGCCGGAATCGTTATTTTGAGTATGTCGAATAAAGTGATGTCAAATCCGGCAAGCAGGCCGAGCAGTGCAACTGTAGCCGCCGAAATGGGACTTGCCGTGATGGCCTGCTGTGAAGCGATGACAGCGATACCCAGCGGACGCTCAGGTCTGATTTTGGTTTCGGTTGCAACTTCGGCAATGACGGGAAGAACCGAGTATGCCACGTGTCCTGTACCGGCTACGAAAGTAAACAGGTAGGTGACGATGGGGCTGAGGATAGTAACCTGAGACGGGTTCTTGCGCAGCAGTTTTTCCGCTAACTTTACCATGTAATCAAGTCCGCCGGCCGCCTGCATGCAGGAAGCTGCGGAAATAACGGCGGCTATCATCAACATTACGTCTATCGGTGGTGCAGTGGGTTGTAAGCCAAATACAAAAGTCAGTATGCCCAAACCTACGCCGCCCATTACTCCGAGACCTATGCCGCCTAAGCGTGCACCTATGATAATAGCGGTCAGTACAAATAATAATTGTAAAACCATATACTTATTATTTAAAAAATTAGATAAGGTTGTTATATTCTCTACTATTGGCTAATTTCTAAAATAATCCCTTATATAACAATAACAGGGGGTGAATTTGTTGTATTTATTATTTTATATTTTCTAAATTAAGCATATATTAACTATTTAGTAATTTGGAGTGGTAACCCTGTGTGTTCTTACATTTTGTCATATTATATATAGTAATATGTGTATAAAAAGGCTTGTATTAAATGTTGTTAACCTAATAATAAGTATTATTGTTTACAAAACAATTTATGCTATCTTTGGTTATTCTTTGATGACCGCTTATTGAAATAGTTAATAAACATATATTATGAAAGAAGAACTATCTACAAAAACTCGCACAGAAAGCGATTTAATCGGCAGCCGTGAAATACCGGAAAGCGCCATGTATGGAGTACAGACTCTCAGAGGTATCGAGAATTTCCGTATCAGTAAATTTCATCTGAACGAATATCCTTTGTTTATCAACGCTCTTGCCATTACCAAAATGGGAGCAGCCATTGCCAATTCCGAACTTGGTCTGCTTACCGGGCAGCAAACGGATGCTATCCTTAAAGCCTGTAAGGAGATACTCGAAGGCAAGCACCACGAGCAGTTCCCGGTAGACATGATTCAGGGGGGAGCAGGCACCACTACCAATATGAATGCCAATGAGGTAATAGCTAATCGCGCGCTTGAAATCATGGGACATAAACGCGGCGAATACCAATACTGTTCACCGAACGATCATGTCAATCGCTCGCAGTCCACCAATGACGCTTATCCTACCGCCATACATATAGGAATGTATTATACTCACCTTAAACTTGTGAAACATTTTGAGGAGTTGATCGATGCGTTCCAACGCAAAGCCGAAGCGTTTAAACACATCATTAAAATGGGACGTACGCAGTTGGAAGATGCCGTGCCCATGACTCTCGGACAGACATTCAACGGATTTGCCAGCATTTTGCGCAATGAGATAAAGAACCTGAACTTTGCGGCGGAGGAATTCCTTACAGTCAATATGGGAGCTACCGCCATCGGCACGGGTATTGCGGCAGAACCGGAATATGCGGAGAAATGCGTGAAGGCTTTGTCGAAGCTTACCGGATGGGACGTGAAACTGTCCGGTGACTTAGTGGGAGCTACTTCGGATACTTCTTGCCTTGTAGGCTACTCCTCGGCTATGAGAAGAGTTGCGGTGAAGATGAACAAGATATGCAATGACCTTCGTCTGCTTGCATCCGGTCCGCGTTGCGGATTGGGAGAAATCAATCTGCCTGCCATGCAGCCGGGGTCTTCCATTATGCCGGGTAAGGTTAACCCGGTTATCCCTGAGGTAATGAATCAGATATCCTATAAGGTAATCGGCAACGACCTTTGTGTGGCTATGAGTGGCGAAGCAGCTCAAATGGAGCTGAATGCAATGGAACCCGTAATGGCGCAATGTTGTTTTGAGTCTGCCGATTTGCTGATGAACGGATTCGATACCCTGCGCACGCTCTGTATCGACGGTATTACCGCTAATGAGGAAGTATGCCGCAGATATGTACACGATAGCATCGGTGTGGTTACGGCTCTTAATCCGGTTATCGGTTATAAAAATTCTACCAAGATAGCCAAAGAAGCCCTTGCAACGGGAAAAGGGGTCTATGAACTGGTTCTGGAACACAACATTCTTTCCAAAGAAGATTTGGATACTATCCTGAAGCCCGAAAACATGATTAAGCCCGTGAAGTTGGACATAAAACCCAATATCTAAGGAACGGGTTTTCGGAGCGGTAAGGCTTTGAATATAAGTTGCGCGGATTTACACAAGACGGTTTATGAATGACTGAACGGTCATTAGATGCTGTCTGTGTAAATCCGCGCATTTCGTGTGGGGTATGAGTTAAATATTTGCAAAGAGTTCATACTCTATTTGTTTTGTTATGCCTAATTAGTTTCTTTTGTGACAGGAAATCTATTTATGAATACTTAAAAACAAAGAAAAATGAAGCGACTCAGATCATTGGTACTTGGCCTATTCGCATTGTGCAGCATGGTAGGTATGGCACAGGAAGCAGAGGCAGACGATACCGGTTATATTGTGAAAGTGGGGCAGGTGGCTCCCGATTTTACCGTTACGCTGACAGACGGCAGGACCGTTACGCTTTCCGATTTCCGTGGCAAGGTGGTTATGTTGCAGTTTACGGCAAGCTGGTGTGGTGTGTGCCGTAAGGAGATGCCTTTTATCGAAAAGGATATATGGCAGAAGCATAAGTCCGATCCGGATTTCATGTTAATGGGCATCGACCGTGACGAGCCGTTGAATAAAGTCATAGCTTTTGGCAAGTCCACAGGCGTTACCTATCCGTTGGGATTGGACCCGGGGGCTGATATTTTCGCCAAATATGCGTTGCGCCAAGCAGGTATTACCCGTAATGTATTGATTGATAAGGAAGGACGCATCGTGATGCTCACCCGCCTTTATAATCCGGAAGAGTTCTCGGCTTTGGTTAAGAAGATTGATGAACTTCTGAAATAACCTGTTCCCGTTTAGAACGAAAAGCTTGTTCCGGCATTTAGCGACATCATGATGTCGCTCCCCTGCACATTATCCTGCATTAGCAGTTCCTTGCCGTAAATGCGGATTTTGGGTTCGAGGAATACCTTGAAGCGGCGACCCACCCGGTAAGATGTTTGCAGTCCCGCTTCTCCGCCGATAAAGAAGCGGTTCTCATGTTTCATCCGCATAGAAGCCACTATTCCGGCAAATAGCTGTACGTCGTATTTGCGTTCGGGGTCATATCCCGTCATCAGATTGGTAAGGTTCAGCATATAGTCAAGGCTTCCGCTTGCCATATCATAATCCAAGGTTTTCCCTTTCCGGTCTGTGGACAGAGGTCCGTAATCCGCTGCTAAACGGAGTGATGACAACGGGGTGAAAATGCGTCCTACGCTTGCTGTGACCATGTAATCGAAGTAGCGTTTCGGTTCATACCGTTTCATTTGTATGGGAACGGAGAAACCGATTGCGCCGCTTACAAAGAAAGAAGGCTTAAACAAATCACGGTTTAAAGAGCGTGCCATACGGTTTTCTTCATCGGTACGCTGTATCTCTATACCTATATTGATACTGTACAGATTGTCTGTGAACTTTTTGGCTACGTATCTGCCTTCTTCCTTTTCATTGGTCTTTAATGAATAGGATGCCAGACTGGTGCGTGGCTCTGCAAATAAAGAAACATCGCCCCAAAGCCGGTATTTAAATTGCAAGCCGCCTGTAAATCCCGTATATCCGCCTTTTGCGGGCCGATAACCATTTTCTTTTTGAATATATCCCAGTTCACCGCCCGCCAATACATTGACGGAGAATTTGGGACTGAGTTGCCTGCCGTTAAAAAAATAAGTGGCATCCAGCATACCTTCCAGGCGCCCCCCGGCGTATGCGGACATCTCATAAAACTCTTCACCGGCCGAACTCGCCGAAGAGGCGATTACTTTCTTATGCCAGGTATCGGCCGATTTGAATGCCGACAGCCGTAAGCCGAATGCCGGTATCAGCCATTTGCCGGCAGACAGGCTGATGTGCGGGCCGATGGAGTTTGTCAGTCCCATTTCACTTGTCAGGCGGGAAGCTTGAAACTGCCCGCCGGCAGCGATGCCGATAAAGGTATTGTCCAAAAAATGATTGCCTTCCAGTATGCGCATTTTGCCGAAAGGCTTCCATGCTTTCAGGCGGTAGTTCATTCCTACGGTCGCACCGTAGGTCATGTCATATTTATGCCAGTTCTTTTGAAAGGAATGGTCTATGCCGTCACTCATAATGGTGAAGCGGGGTTCCAGATAAAAGTCCACATGTGCGGTAGGGTGCAGTTTCAGTTGGAAACCTAAATGCAGGTCGGCCACATGTTCCACTCTGCCTGCCAGTGCAGATAATTGATAGCCGACTCCCGCTACGGTCAGGAACTCGAAGATACGTCCGGGATTGTAGCCGTTGACGTAGGATGATACATTCAGCAGATAATCCGCCTGCAGGCCGAAACGCAATAGGGTTTCGTTGTCTATTTTGCGCGAGAAGTTACCCGCCAGCAATGAGGCACGCAGGGCATGGGCGGGGGCGAACTGCCAATTGGCGGCGATACCGCCCACGGGACCGGTGTTGAAATCCGTGTTTCCGCGCGGAATCATTTTGTCCATGCCGCCAAACAAGGAGATATACACATTATTTTTCCATAGTGTGTCGAAAGGCACTGCATCCGGATGCTGGTAACGTCTTTGGAACATCTGCCGGGTAGCATCGAATCCTATGCCGACGGTATCTTTAGGATGCGTTGCCGGAGAAGGATTATTGCCCGTTTGCTGTTGGGCAAAGGCAAAAGGTATCAGTGTGTGCAGTACAATCAATATAATCAGTGGTTTCTTCATGATGTTCAACTCTCCATATCCGTTTAATAAAGTTTCCAGTCGCCCTGGTCGTAATATTCCATAAATTCCTTGCTGATTTCACCGTCGTTAACGGCTATTTTGTAGTATTTCTCATCCAGTTTGACGATTTCTTCCAACTTCTTGCAGGCTTCGTCAAAGTCGAGGGCGTTATCGTAGCTCCATTCATACAGTTTCTTTTCCCGGATGTAAATCACCAGTTTCATGTATTTAGTCATGGCCGTTTCAGGCAGTTCTTCCAATGCTTTCTGTGCTTCTTTGTTGTAATTGTCCGTTTCCATAGCCATGCACATTACAATATTATTGAGCGGTGACGACTCCTTTACCAATTTGAATACCTTTTTACGTTCCTCGCCCTCCTTTACGGTGGCTGCACCCCGGTAGTCGTAGTATCCACCCAGACAGTTGGCAAATGCCTTTATCATCTGGAAGCGTTCGGTATCCGGAAGTTTGTCGGCAAGGATGCTGGCCTCTTCAAAGTTATAGGCGCGTATGTACATTGCGAGCTGGTTGGCAACGATTGTTTCGGGGTTTACCTCAGTCTTGGTTATGCTGATGCCGTCATTGAAAGAGTCCACCATGTTCACTTTCCGCTTAAGGTCAATCAGGGGTTTCAGTATCTCTACGTCGAAAGTATCCCTGCGTAGCAGCGCTATTGCAAGGTTGTTTGCCGCCAGAATCCACGGCTTTTCTTTCCCTTTCGTGTCGTAGGCCATTGTTTCCCTGTAAGCGCGCCGATAGAGTTTCTCCGCTTCTTCCGGGGCTTTTATCATCCGGAACAAATGCCAGTACTCGTATCGGGTAAACGATTTTTTGCCATCGGCGTATTGAGGGTCGTGCAAGTATTTGTCCAATATTTCATCCGGATTCAGTTCACGGAATATTTCATGTTTGTATTCGTACTGTACGGTGCGTAGTTTGGGCAGCCGTTCTTTGATGATGGTGGAGTAGTAGGGCAGACGCGATACGGCGGCAAACTGCGCATCCGGATTCTTATATTTCCCGGTGATTTCCCTTATCTCCCGCGCTTCCGCAGTGAGGCTGTCCCGTTCCAGTAAATCGGCTACTTCATTCCAAGTGGCAACACGGGTTTCCGTAGGATGTTTGTATACCCGGCTCCATTTGGCGGCAGGTATTACCGAAGTGATTTTCCGTAGGGCGAAAGCCGTTCGTTGCTTGGCAAGCGCAAGGTTGCTGGCATAGCGTCCTTCGGGAGACGATACGCCGGTTATCTTAAATTCTTTCAGTGTGGTGCCCTCACCGTTTACGATGTTCATCAGGTCTTCCTGCAACTTGTTCATCTGCACCACATTGGCAGAGTCGGCAGGATCCAGTTCGGCCTTGCCCACAAGGAATGTCAGCGAAATATTGCCTGCCGTATTCCGGCGTTCGCGCCGGGGCGTTTCCTTGTATTTATCGGGGTCTAATTCAAAATCGGGGAACGAGAACTCCAGAAACTGCAACGGGCGTTTTATTTTGCAGGTAGTCATTTTCCATTCCGCTTCGTATGTAGGGTGGGTATAGTCTGCTATAATAACTTTGGACAATACACTGTAAATGCGTCTGGGGTCGGGTACGGGTACCGAGTCATTGATGTCCAGGTTGAAGCGTGTGGCATCCAGTTGGCGGCGGGTATTGATATAGGGAGCCAGTTTGTCGTTCCTGATGTCGTAGGCCATGCGGCGGTCTTGCGTCAGTCCGTATTCGGGGCCGTCCATAACTGTCGGGTCCATGTAGCTCACTATCTCTTCGGTGGTACAGTCCATGATATAAGGTTGCATGATGAGCCGGCGGTTGGGCGCGCCGTAATTGCTGGGAATGGCTACCGAGTTGTTTACAATCAGTTTGTTGCCCACTATTTTCCCGGCTACGGGCCGGGGTTGCGGGTTTGGGTTTTCTGCCACAACTTCCACCTCCTCAAGAGCGATGCCGCCGTCGATGTTGGCGTTTATCTCCTGTTTGTAATTCACTTCGCGCAGTTCGTTTTTCATTTGCACGTTAAAGATTAGCGCGCCGTTTTCCGCTACACGTATTTCATAGTATCCGTCGGCGCCCGCCACGGCATCGGCGTCGAAGAGCAATGTTCCGCCACCGCCGGTTTCAAGCGCTTTCAGGGCATCGCGTGCCGAGGCCACGGTATTGAAAGCAAAAATACGCACGGTCTCTCCCATGGGGAAGGGGCGCGGCTTTTTTTCACCTTCGGGCAGGTTCAGCACTTTGCCGGACACGATAGTGATTTGTTGCGCCATGCTTGATGCGGAAGATAAAATCATAGCAATGCAAACGGCTGATGTTATGATGAAATTTTTCATGGCGGTTATTCTTTATTTGAAGATATAGGATATGGAGACACCTATTTTGATAGGTAGCAGTTTATAACCGTTGGCGTTGGCTTGTGCCGTTCCGTCGGTGTAGTCCTCTATGTTATCGTTTTTGTAGTATTGTTTTTGCTTGAAGTACACGGCGCCGAATCCGCCGTAAAACTCTACGTTGAGGCGTCGGTTCAGGTTCAGCGCATAGCCGAAGGTAATCCCGGCGCCGGCAGCATCGCCCTGATAGATGCGGTCTCCCCATGTGATGTCGTAGGACACGCCGAGAGCGGCTATTCCCACAAATTCCCGTGTCATGGGGCGTCCGTTAAACCAATAGCGGTATTCGGGCAGAAGACCTATCATTTTGGCTTTGTTGCCATAGATGTTGACTGCGCCGAAAGCCGAGATGTCGATACTGCTCCGTTCGCCCACAACGAATTCGCAGCCGATGTTGGGAGCCATGGCGGCAAGCATCAGGCCGTTGGTCTTTACTGCCAGTTGCTGGGCGTGCAGGGTAGGGAAACTGCAAAGTAGCAGCAGAAAGAAGATGCTGCTTAAAGAGAGTGTATGGTGATTGGTTTTCGGCATATCGGTTTTTAGCGTTTTGTTGGTTGGGATTTGTAAGTTCCGTTCTATTGAAATGTATGTTCCGTACCCTTGTTCCAGTCGTTTACGGAAGCTTTTGCAGCCATGCTTTGCGTATATAGGATGTTGAGGGTGGTTATGCTGCCGGCTTCCAGTACGATTAGCGGGGGAGTGTTTGCACCGGCATCGGCTTCGTCGAACACTACGATGTCTTTTTCGCTTCCGTCCGGCTCTTTTATACTGAATGTCAAGCGGCGGAGCGCACTGATAGTCTCATGCCCGTATGGCAGCAGCAGATAATCCTTTTGAATGCCGGCTGTTCCGGGGATAAGGTTGAGCGGGGATGCTTCGTTCCGGTAATCGGAGCTGACGGATGTACCGGTGTCCGGATTGTCGGATGTGATGTCGCCTGTTTGCAGGTCCATTGTCCCTGTTTGTCCCTCACGGGTGGTAAAACCGATGCTTTGCAACGCCGGGTATGAGTCCGCCGTATATTCGGGGCGGTCGGTGGATATGTTGAGGCGTAGCCGTGCCAAGGCATGTTTCAAGGAGACGGCAATGCCTGCTGCGGTTGCAGCCGCTTTCTTGCTGCCTTTGGTCTCACCGGTGTAAAGGTAGTCTGTGGCGTCCTTTGCTTCCAGAGCGGCGGTAACGGGAATGGATACTTTACCGTTTTCATCTGCAGCGGCTGTTTCCGTATAAGGATAATAACCGTACAGATAGAGCGTGTCCTGCCGGGCAGGGTAGTACACTTTTGTTCCTTCCGGCTGCAAACTCAGTTGTCCGCCCTCTGCATATCGATAGGGAAGATTCTGCAAGTATGGGGTGCTGAAATTACTGTCTCTCATCAGAAATATACCTATTTCATCTCCTGTATTCAGGGCCGTGCCTTCAATGACGCTCCGGCCGACGGTAGTCTCTACGGTGCATACCGATGCCCTCAGCCGCACTTCCACAGCCCTCTCCCCGTCATCGGGAAGAGGAACTGTGGCAGTGTCTGTGTCGCATCCTGCCAATAACAGGAATGCGAGGCCGAACAGGTACGATATGTTTTTCTTTTTACTCATTACACTTCTTCTGTTTTTATGCGGGTGCTTTCCGCCTTTACTCTATGGGTACGTCTACGGAGTCACCGCCCGGTTTCCAGGTAGCTAAAGTGGCGGTAGCGTTGATTTGTTGGGTGGCGTAGATGCCGATACGTACGTTGTAGTAATAGCCGGCATAGAACAAATTGTCACTTTTGCCTGAATCGACGGCGGGAGCGGGGGCATTGACGGGGATGTCGCGTACAATCAGGTCTTGCGGCACTCCACTGGCATCGGGAGCCATGATGGTGACGTCCATCAGGAATTGTTCCATGTCCGGTTTCACCATCAGATAGCCTTGTATCAGCGGGTTGGCGCTTGACACGCCGTTAAGCGTATATTGTCCGCCTTCGTATTTCTGGACATAAATGTCTTTGGGAACTTCGACGGTTCCGTCGGCATTGTCGTCCGTAAAAGTAATATTGCCTTTGCCGTCGTCGGTGGCTTCCCGCATAAGCAGGGAACCGTTGTCGGTAAAGGTCAGTTTCCCGGTCAGAACGTTGAGGGTGGCCGTTGTGCCGTGGTTTTTAATGGTGATATTTTTCACTTTCATGTTTTGGACGGCTGTTCTGTCCTCTTCGGACTGCTCGGTGGCGGGAATCACGGAGAAACGCAACTGTGCCAGTTGGTGCTCGAAGTTGATGTTGGGTATCCACGGATAGTCCTGTAACTTTTCAGAGGCTGTCCGGTTCAGTTCGTGGTGATACTTCAACTGGCGGATGTATTGGGCTTTATAGCCGGTCAGGGAAGCGTCGTTCTTTACATCCTTTTTCAGGTAAATGCTGTTTGGCGCTATCTCTCCGGCGGTGGCATTGTTCCAGATGATGTCCTGCGAGCCGTCGAAATGGGCGAATGTTATTTCCGGCTTTGCGGCACTTATGGTTTGGCCTTCCTGATAAGGGGCGTAGCCGTAGAAGCTATAGTCGTATTTCTTCTGCATCGGGTAGTAGTACACACCGTTTGCGGCATTGCCTTTATATAATGTGATTTTCTGTGCCAGGTCATTCTCCAAACCGTCCGGTTTTACGTCGGAGCCGTCTTGCTTGGGCCAGGCGGTTACTGCTGCCTGTATATTGTTCAGCAGAATTCCGTAGTTCTCCGTATCGCCCCATGCTGCGGTTCTGTTGGCATCGGTAATGGCGGTGCTGGTGGTAGCGTCATTGGTGGCAAGGGCGAAAATACCCAATCGGGTAGTAGCACCGCTGGTCTCATCGTATAGCTTATCCAGCGGTGCGCGTGTTACGCCTACGCTGGCCCCTATACGTGTCTCTATTCCACCCAATTGGATGATTAGCCGTCCGTCCGGCGATTCGAAGTCGTTGTCGCTGACCGGTTGCTCTATTACGATATCCTCGTTTTGCGAGCAGGCTGTCATGCAAAGGGCGGCTGCCAGCATCCATAAATTCTTTTTCATGATTGTAGTGAGTAATTGGTTAAACATATCGTTGCTCTCCTATGTTCCTCGGTATGGTACTTCCGGTACCATGCTTTGGTATTCCTTGTACCAACGTTTGGTAGCTTCCGTGCCAACAGTTGGTAGCTCCTGTACCACGCTTTGGTATTTCAAGTACCAACGGTTGGTAGTTCTCGTACCGCCCGTTGGTAGTTGGATTGGTCTCAGGAGTTATTTCCCGATAGAGGAGCCGGTTCTTATTTTCCGTCTTCAATGTCGGTTTCAATGTCACCACCGTCTTCCCATGCGGTCAGCACTGCGGTAACCTCTATCTTTTCGAAACCATAGATTGTAATGTATACGTTGTAAGAAGCACCGGCCTTGAATTCTTTCACATCTTTTGAAATCTTGGACTGATCGATGATTAAGGGAGTATCCAGCTTCTCAACTTCTTTGTATGTAATCTTGTCACCGTCTGTTTCGTCTTTTGTATCTTCTACATATTGTTTAAGGTCTATGGATAAGCTGATGTTTCCGTTAGGGAAAAACATAACAGGTTCACCCACTTGAGTTCCTTTAGCGTCGGGGTCACTATCTGCCGGAATATTTTCGTGGCCGTAAGGATACTTGGGCACTACCGGAGTGATTAAACCTTTGTCCGGGTCTAACTTGTTTTTGTTATCAGCATCTTTACTGCATACAACAAAAGGAGCGGTGGAGGCTCCGTTTCTTGCGGAAGTCGTAGTAGCCAGATCCATGTCGACAACATTTACCATGTCTTTCAAGGTAATCTTAGTGACTTGCATACCGAGTGTCTTATCCTGTCCGTCAGTACTTTTGCGTTCCACCCAATTGCTGCCTTCATATTTATAGCCGGCTGCGCTTTCACTGCCTGCCCTTACGAAAAACTTCAAACGAGCCAGCTGATGGTTGAATTTCAGGACAGGAACAATGCCTTTACGGGCTGTACGGGCGCCGAACTGGTATTTCATAAGTTCCGTCCACTCGCCGCTTAGCTTGGTAGCTATGTCTTTATATAAACTTTGGTCATTGGAAGCATCATTCTCGGCCATATCTATGGTACTGGCTGCCAATAGGTCTTGAGTACCGTTGATTGTTACATTCTTCACTTTCTTCTCATCTGCCGTAATGGTTGCATCATCGTGGGTTGCATCGTCAACATGATAACCGTAGAATGTATAGGTGCCGTTGGTCGGGTAGTATTTGTATTGAATCACGCCGTTGTCGGTATCTTCTACATAATTGTTATAGATTCTGATTGCACCGTTATTGCCTTCGGTTGCTTTGGGGGCTCTGAACTGGAGAGTTGCGTTATCGAGAATCGGAGTTTTTGCTCCTTCAGCTCCTTCTTCTGCTTCTAAGCCGGTGGCTCTGTCTACCATGTGGATATACAGTCGTTGGCTGTTCCACTTGTTGTTCTCGCCTTCTACATCGCCCACAGAGCCGGTTCCTCTGCTGAGGGCCGTAACCGTGGGTACGTCCACGCCTAATGCGATCACTGCCTTGTCATTGTTGTCGTCCGGATTACCGATACCCGGATCATTGTCCTTTGAACAGCTGCTCATTACTGCGAGCGCCATTGCTGCATAGAAAAATTGCTTTTTCATACTTCATTGAATTTTTAATTAATAAAAGAAAATATATAAATCTCTGTCTGTTTCAATTTTATTCTTCTCCTATCTCTATATCTCCACCGTTTACCCACGAGGCAGCCTGTACATTCAGCTTTATATCCTGCGGACCGTATATATAGGCGCTGATGTTATATTCGCGTCCGCCCATAAACCCACTGGAGAGGTAAGCGCCGTTTTCGTCTTTGTTGTACACGGCATCCTTTAAGTCGTAGCTGAAAGTCGTGATATAGGGTTCACTCCCGGTTGCGTCGGGATAATATACCGTATTTATAAGGAGCGTGGCATTGTTGCCCGGCGGCAGCAGGAAAACCCCGCCGTCTGTTGCCGGACGCTGGTTTACTTCCTTGTCCGCATCTTCTTCCCTTACTTGCATCGGATAGAGTGATTTTCCTTCTTCATCGGTCCATGCTATTTCTTTTCCCTCTGCATCACGTGCCGGTAATTTCCCCCGTTCTCCCTCTGTGGGGAAATGGACGCCTACGTTTGCAGGGTCGGACGAGGCTACAGTGAAAACGCCTTTGTTGACGCATTCTATCCAGACACCCGTGATGTAAACGATGTCTTTCGTGCTTTTACTGGCAGGATAGAATTTTAACTTGACGTATGAAAGCTGATGCTTCATGCGGATTATGGGCCAGATGTTGCGGCGTGCCGTGTACGTGCCGTAATAGCAGCTGCGCATGAGCTGACGTTCGTCGGCGCCGAGCTGTTTCAGGCGGGCAGCCTGTTCGCTGTAGTCGGCAGCTATCTTTCGTCCGTTTTCCACGTCTTCTATCAGCGCTTTGAGGTCGGCGGCAGCGGCGCACATCAGGTCTTGCGAGCCGTCTACGGTGACATCGAAACAGATACGGTCTGCTTCGCGCTTCACTTCGCCCACTTGCGCATTGTCGTAGTAATAAGCAAAGAAGTTGAAGGCATCGAATTCTTCCTGCAAATTGTAATAGGGGATGTAGCCGGAACTTTTCCAGTTAATGAACGAGCCGTTTCCTGCATAAGCCGCCCGTTTGCCGTGCAGTTTGCATTGCTCGGCGGTGAGTCCCAGTGCCGTGCATTCTTCGGCGGAGATTTCGTCCAGACTGCCGTCGATGAGGCAATAGCGCCGGTCGGCATCTTCGGCCCGGCGATGGGCATAGGTCATTCCGTTGGGATTGTCGCGCCGGAATGCGTATACGAAGAAAGTGCCGTCGGCTATGCGTTTGCTGAAGTTTGTTTCGTCTGTGGGATTCAGCACTCCCGCACCGCGTGTCAATACATTATATATAGGGTCGCTGAATGCTACCATGACGGGCAGTTGCGTCTGGTCGCCCTGGTTGTCCTGATGATTGGGGTCATAGAGCGACTCGTCGCCGGTGTACAGATTACCGCAACCGGTAACAAGCAGCAGTATGCACCATAACGGCAGAATAAGTTTGTGCCGGTGTCTCCACTTTTGCATGCTATTGCTATATGTCAGGCGTTTCATCTTTATATCTCTATTATTATGTCATCGTCCGGATTGGTGGGATCGTGCGGTTGCCATCCCATGCCGGTATCGTTGGGTACTATCTGGTCGGCCTTTATTACTAAAGGCGTTGTGATTTCGATGTTTACATCTTCTTTGCTGTAACGCAGGTATATTTTGCCGTCGCGCACTTCAATGAGTTGTGCTGCGGTCAGTTCGTCATAGGGATTGATGGCGCCGTAGATGTAGCGGCTATTTTTCACGGGATTGCCTTCCTCATCCACTACCGGTGCACCGGAAGAATCCAGTTGGGGAGTGGATACCTGCAAGGCAACTTGCAGGATGCCCGGTCCGTTGAGATGTCCTTTTGCCGCGCTGGGGATGACGCCGAGGGTGTGGAAATGGACTACGCATCGGTAAGTACCCTCTCCGGTTTGCGTAAACTCGTCCGGTTGTACCTGATGTGCCATCCGGTAGAGGCGAGTGGTGTCCAGACAGGCGTCGGCGATGTTGAAGCGTCCGCAAGCGCCGGACAATTCGATGATGGGCGCCGCGAGGTCTTCTCTTTTTATGTTTCCTTCGGTGCGGATATTGAAGACGATATTGATACGCTGGCTGATGCGTTGCATATCAAAATCCAGGATGGTCGGTTGTCCGGTTTGGATGTTTATGTTCTTTTGCACCGCATAGAATATGGGCGACTTTATTTCCTGCAGGTATTCATCGTCAGGATTGAAATCGGGCAGGTCATTGCCCTCTACGATGTCGGGCTTTTCATTGCCCATACTGCTGATTTGCAGATAAAGGTCTTTCACGCTTACCTTATTGTCGTGGATGTAATTGTCCAGATTTTCTATGCTGATAATAGGAGTAGGGGACTGCTCCGTATCGCCTGTCTGTGCCGGAACATCCGCATACTGCTCGTTGATGATAAAAATGTTGTACTCACCTCCGCGCAAGTAAAAAGAAGAAGCGGTTTCTTCCGGACTCTCTATTGAGTTATCTTCCGAATTTTCTTTTGCATTTGAAGCAGTCCGGGTGTCGGAAGACGTTTCCTGTTGCGTTATATTATTGTTTGTGGCAGGGTCTATGGATGTGTTGATGATGCCGCGGGTGCGCCAGGTGTTTATGATACGGCTTGCTACGATGTGCATTTCTGCCGGAATCTCATCTTTGCTGATGTCGCCCCAGTTGAGCCGTACACGCATGTCGGTGATGTGCGGATGTCCCGCTTCCGGACAGAGGTCTACCGAGGTGCAGGCACAGATGCAGCACAGCAGGCTGAGGGCAAGGTATGTCAGTGTCTTGTTCTTCATCCTTTATCCTCCTTTTCATCTTCTTCTTCACCGGAAGCATCTCCTTTTTCTTTGTTGGCGGCTTCCGCTTCCGGCTTTCCGTCTTTTTTCCGGTTTTTCCCGGAGTCTTTATCTTTCTTCTCTTTCTTTTCTTTGGTATGCAGTTTGGCTTTCCTGGCTGCACGTTTGCCACGTTTGGCAGAATCTTGTGTTTCGGCTTTCTGCTTCAATTGGTCTTCACGTACTTTCAGTGCCTTGCGTATGGTCTTTTCTTGTTCGGAAGTGAGTGTATCGCTAAGTTGTATGCCCAAAGAATCGGCTACCTGTTTGCGCAGTTTGTCGGCAGCTTCTTTCAAAGCGAGTTCCTTGCGCTCTTGCTGCATCAGCTTCCATTGTTTCAGCTCTTCTTTGGTAAGCAGGCTGTCCGGGCGGCTGAAACCTTGTTTCCGTACCGCATTGTCGATAGAGTCGATGCGTTCGCGCATCTTATTTATCTTTTCATTAAGTGCCTGGCGGGCGAAGTCGCGTATCTGTACACGGCGGTACACCGATTCCTTATACTTGCTGCCTGCCGACATGAACCGGTAAACGAAAGCCACGCGTAAATCCGTTATCAGAGGGAACGGCACGATGTGCCCGCTTTTGCATTTCTCCGCTATGCGCGGGTAACAGTCGCTTTCCGCATCGTGCGTATAAACATCGTATGAGGTGTAAAGCAGTCCGGCGGAACCTCCCAGCTCCAGGTCTATGTAATTGTTGCGGTAGCCGTAAAGCGGAGCGGTATATCCCACGCTGATGCCGGCTCCGTAGGCGTTACCCTGCTTGCCTTCCTTACCGATTTTAAAGTTGTAGCTGGCGGCGTTGACATATACGCCCCAGTAGTAAGCGCGTTCCTGGCGCGGATTCTTGCGCTGGGTGGTGAATACGGTTTCCTTGAGACGTGTCATCAGATTGGCATCTTTGGTGACACCGCCTCTTTTACGGGTGCGAAAATACTGACGCCACTCTACCCGTGCATCGAATACATTGAAAATAAGGGATGGGGTGTACTTTTGCGAGGTGTTCCAGTTCCACTTTATATTGGCACCGATTGTACGTTTGTTCCGGATGGTATTGCCCAAGTCAAATTCTACGCCAATATTAGGAACGGTCAATAACCAGTCAACAGCATTTGTCTTGATACCCCAACGGTCTTTGAAAGATATTAATTCGGCTTTCGCATCGTCTTTCTTGCCGCGTTGCACCTGGGCATATGTGTTATTCAAAGTTATTGATATAAGAAAACACACTACAAGTTTTCTGGATAAAAAAAAGTAGTGCTTTTTTTTATACTCTTGTGATAAAATCACTTTCTTTTTAATATTATTTGTTTGTTTGCGATGCCAAAGATATATATTGTTTGTATAAAAACAAAACTTGTCATTAACTTTCTTTTATTTATCAGACCTTTTTTAATGTAATATATCTAAATAGCGTTTTGATTGGATAATTTTTCAATGCTTCTCTGTAATTTGGGTAGGTATGGTATAAAAAAAAGGTGTAAGTTTTTCCCAACGGGACTTACACCTTCTTATCTGAAAAAATAATTATTATTTTCCTTTATGCCTGTTCGCGCGTTTCCTGCGGATTTCGGCTTTCATTTTCGCCGCACCGGAACCATGCAGGCCGGTGATATAGGTCTTTTTCTTGGCTTTGGTCTTGATTTTGTTTTCTTCTTTAGGCTTCTCTTTCTTGCCTTTGAAAACAATACCGCCCATCATTGCTTCTTCTATACTCACGTTGTTGATGTATTAAGTAATTAATAGTAATCCTCTTGTTGCAAAGTATGCCGTACAATTTACTTGGCGGGCAGTATCTCAATCCAATAATCGTCGGGGTCGTTAATGAAATAGAGTCCCATGGCGGTATTTTCAAAACATACCCAGCCGTTTTCCTTGTGATATTGGCGGATTGCATCATAGTCTCCTGCTACGCGGAAGCAGAGATGGCTTTCGTTCTCGCCCAGTTCGTAGGCTTGGGGATGTTCTTTCAGGCAGGTCAGTTCCAGAAGAAAACCCGTGCTGCCGTCGGTGAGGTAGACCAGCGTGAAAGAGCCGTCCGACGACTCTTTCCGATGATGTTCCTTCAGTCCCAATGCTTGTTCGTAGAAAGCGATGCTGCGTTCCAGGTTGGTGACGTTTATATTAAAATGGTCGAATTTGCTTTTTATTTCCACTGTTGTTACTTTTTTAGGTTTATAGTATCGGTTTATTTAATTTTTGCTTTCAGGATTTCGCCGATGTATGTACGCGGCATACCTTCTATCGGGGCTTGTGACGGCACTTTCTTACATTCCAGAATGACGGAAGGCTCTGTCTGTCCGTTGGGGTAGAAGCGTACGGTATAATTCTGGGCCGCTTCCATCTGTGCATAAGGCTGTTCCGGTGACAAAATGGTGAAGATTACCGGCTTGTTGCCTGCTATCTTGCCTAACGAGCCGCCGGCATTGGCAGTCATCATCGTCATATTGAAAGGTTCTTCGCCAATTACAATCACCAGCTTGCCGTTGCCGGTTTGGATGGCATCGGCGGGAACAGCATCCGGGGCTACCTCTTTATAGGCGCTTGGTGCAGCCTGTACATTTGTTTGCGGCGTGGCGGCAACCGTAACCGTAGCCGGTGTTGTAGCGGTGGCCTTGGGAGTCTCTACTGTAACTTGCGTTTTGGGAGCAATCACCGTTGTACCCGAATTGACGAGCGCCTTTGTCTCTTTCTTTTCTTCTTTCTTTTCCTCTACAGGAGCTTGGGCGGCGGTGCTGGCGCTTAAGGCTTCCGTTACCTCAATGCAGAGGGCATCGACGAAGTCCACAGTCTTTCTGCGCCATTTGGCAAGTCCGCGCACCAGTTTGGTTTGAGACTTGTTCAAGGCGTACTTGTCGGTAATCCATTCTTCGGCGGTATATTTCTCTTTTCCTTCGCGGTAGTTGAAACGTATCTTCTCTACTTCAAAAACACATTTTTCCGGTTGGCAGGTGACGGTGAGCTGATAAAGAATTTTCGTTCTGTCCAGTGACAATGCGGTGGAGCTGAACACAATCCATTCATCGCCGATGCCTACAATCTGTCCTTTCTCCTTGTCGGAAAAGACTACGCGACTGTTATTCCCGTTCTTTGCCAGACGTGCATCCATCCACCTCAACAGGCGGGAGTAGATTGTGTCTTGAGACATTCCGGGGATACTGAAATCTTTGGTGAATACTACCTTGCCGTCCACTTCCGGAACAGCGCCGGCCAGATATTTGCTGTCATCCCTCTGGGCATGCAGCAAGGCAGGCATGCAAAGGCAGAACAGCACAATAAGAACCTGTGTTAAATTTTTCATAATGCTATGTTTTATTTAGTAATGTCAAAACTCTCACCCCGGCGGGAGATTGTAAGGAAACGGCAACCCCGGCTTTCGGCAAAGGTGCGGAAAGCGTTGCCGCCCCGGTAATCCTCACTGAAGTGCATAGGTGCAAATATAGCGGTTTTTATCCGTTCCACGAACTGTTCCGCACCGCGCATGTAATCTTTTCCGATGCGGCTGTCCACCGGAAACATGGCTATATCTACCCGGGGAGCCTTTTGTTGCAGGTTTTTTATCTCTGCAAGAAAGTCGCCTTCCGCCTTGCGTATCTCCTGCGGAGTGGACTCTTCGCTCCAATGCCAGTTGTTCAGGTCGCCGGCATGGAACAGGCGTACGCCTTGCAAATCTATCAGGAAAGAGATGCCTACATCGGTGGAGCCGAAGGCTTCGATACGGATATTTTCGTCTTCGTAGACATCCCCCTTATTTATGTAAACGGCATCTTCCGCCGTGGCACGCCGGTGTTTCAGAATATCTTTGGAGAAGATATACCGGATGTCGGGCCGCTGTTCCTTCCATGAAAGGATGTCGCGGTTGAAGTGGTCGGGGTGGAAATGCGAGGAAAGCACGTAGAGCGTTCTCGGCTTCTTTAGCAGATGGTCGTGTACGATTCCCCGGTCCGGCGCCTCTTCCGAGGAGTCTTTGTAGTAATCGATAATGACCGTTATTCCGTCCGCTTCAATCGCGAAGCCGCTGTGGTAAATATAATCAAGTTTCATTGTACGGTTTCAATTATAGCGCAATATTACAAAAAACACCACACAAACTTCCGGTTTGGCTGTTATTTTATGCAAAAGTCCTACATCGGGACTTCAATCAGCAGGATATGCGAATCTTGCAGCGTTTCCAACTCAAAACTGTCGGTTTCGTATACTCCCATACCGTCGCGGCGGGACAGCACTGTGCCGTCTACCTTTATTTCGCCCTCTATGAGGAAGATGTACACGCCGGCGTGCGACTGGTGCAGGTGATATCCCAGCTTCTTTCCGGCCTCGACTTCTCCGATGGAGAACCATGCCTGTTGCAGCATCCCGGCAGGAGCATTGCCGTCGGGCGATACGATAAGCGAAAGCTTGTTCTTGTGCAGATAGGGACGGATGTCATAATCCTGATAGGCGGGCGGGGTATTCAGCTTTTCGGGTATTACCCAGATTTGGAGAAACTCTGCCGGTTCGGTATCGCTTCCATTCATTTCGCTGTGGTAGATGCCCGTGCCTGCACTCATGGTCTGGATGTCGCCTATGGTGATGGTACGGCTGTTTTGTTTGCTGTCGCCATGCTTCAGCTTGCCTTTCAGGGGAATGGAGATGATCTCCATGTTCTTATGCGGATGGGTTCCGAAGCCTTTTCCCGGAGCTATCCGGTCGTCGTTCAGAACGCGCAGGGCGCCGAAATTCATGCGGCGGGGGTTGTAATACTTGTCAAAACTGAATGTATGGCGGCTGTCGAGCCAGTCATACGAAGAGCGTCCACGGCTTTCGGCTTTGTCTGTTACTTTTTTCATAATCTGTCTTTTTAGTGATTTATCTGTGTGTAACAAGCAGGTGGCCCTGAAAGTTTGAGCCGTGGATGATTAATGTTCTATAAACGCTTTTTTACAGTCTGACCTCGTTTTCCAGTTTCTTGTGTTCCATGAAGTCCTTTATATTCATCAGGGTAGTGGATGCGATGTTGGCAAGGGCTTCACGCGTGAAGAATGCCTGGTGGGAAGTCACGATTACATTATTGAATGACAGCAGGCGTGCCAGCGTATCATCGTCGATAATCTTGTCCGACCGGTCTTCGTAGAAATATTCGCTCTCTTCCTCGTACACATCCAGCCCGGCAGAACCGATTTTCTTGTTTTTCAGTCCTTCTATCAGGGCATTGGTATGGATGAGCTGTCCCCGGCCGGTGTTGATAATCATTACGCCGTCCTTCATCTTACTGATGGAGTAGTCGTTAATCAGGTATCTGGTCTGCTCCGTGAGCGGGCAGTGCAGGGAGATGATGTCCGAGCTGCGGTACAGTTCGTCCAGCGTGGTGTATACCACCTGGTGCTCGCGGGCGAAATTGTAGTCGGGATACAGGTCGTAGGCGAGGATGTTCATGCCGAAACCGCGCAGGATAGCGATTAACTTCTTGGCTATTTTACCTGTGCCGATGATACCTGCCGTTTTGCCATACATGTCGAATCCCAAAAGGCCGTGCAGGGAGAAGTTGCCGTCGCGTGTGCGCCAGGTGGCGCGGGGTATCTTCCGGTTGAGGGAGAGCATGAGGGCAACGGTGTATTCCGCTACCGCGTAAGGGGAGTAGGCGGGGACGCGCACCACGGTGATGCCGTTTTCCGCTGCCGCTTTCAGGTCTACATTATTATATCCGGCGCAGCGCAGGGCAAGGAGTTTCACTCCGTTTGCCGCCAGTTGCCGGATAACTTCCGCGTCGGCAGTATCGTTTACGAAGATACACACGGCATCCACGCCCTGCGTCAGTATCACGTTGTTCAGGTTGAGGTGTCCTTTGTAATAGCGGAGTTCAAAACCGTATCCGCTGTTTTTTTCATTGAATGAAGCCTCGTCGTAGGGCTTGCTGCCGAAGAATGCAATAGTATATGCCATGAGATTTTAAGTTTTGGTGAATATTCGCAGGTTATTAAGTGTGCATGACGGATGCGCTTCGTATAAGTGCACTTTCTGCATTTGTTAAAAGGCGGCATGCACAAAGAATATAACGTGCGCAAAGGTAAGAATGTTCGGGACATATCCGGCAGGTTGTGCCCATAATCTGTTGTCCGGATGATGAGTGCCGGCGATAGCAGGCGCTATGTTGTTCCGACACGGAGAAAGTTTTGTTCCGTCATGGTGGAACGGAACTTTCTCCGTGGTGGAATGAAATTTACCTCATGGTGGAACGATTTGGCATCGGCTGCTTTTCCCTTTGGGCATAGGGGCAGTATATGCAAGCGGCAGGGACGGCAAATGGAGCAATCCCTTGTCTGTTTCAGCATGAATATTGGTGAATGTTTCAGTAGAAACTGTTGATTTTTTCAATTAAATTCTTCGGTTCTCCTAAATTAAATGCGCAAAATTGTTATTTATGTGCAATATTATTGTACCTTTGCGCCCAAAAACAATAAAAAAGATTTAGATGAGAAAAATTTCTTTGATTAGCATTGCGATGTTAATCGTTTCAATTCCAACTTTTGCAGGAGGTCTCCTGACAAATACAAATCAACACCCTGCCTTTCTTCGTATGCTGTCGCGCGGCGCAAACACCACCAGTGTGGATGCTGCCTTGTCCAACCCTGCGGGTCTGGCCTTCCTGCCGAAAGACGGGTTTTATACATCCTTGAGTATTCAGAGTGCGTTCCAGACAAGAAATATCGATGCTTCGTGCGAGGCTTTGGGGCTGGACAAATATTATGAAGGCAAGGCTTCTGCGCCTGTCATTCCCAGTGTGTTTGCCGCTTATAAGAAGGGCGACTGGACCATCTCCGGTTTCTTCGGCATTACCGGCGGAGGCGGAAAAGCTTCGTTCGATGACGGCTTGTCCATGTTCGACGCCATGGTGATAGGCGGATTGCTGCAACAGGGTATTCCGGGCAAAGCCTATACACTGAACAGCTACATGGACGGCAAGCAGTATATCTACTCCGTGCAGTTGGGGCTGACCTATAAGATAACGGACTGGCTGTCTGCCTTTGCAGGCGGGCGCATGAACTACTTTACGGGTGGTTACAAAGGTGCGCTGAATGCCAGTGCGGCCGTTGATTTGCCTTTGCCCACCGGTGGAGCGATACCCGTTGGAACCGAGCTTATCGGCATCGACCTGGATTGCAGCCAGACCGGTTGGGGATTTACTCCGGTCATCGGTTTGGATGCCAAGTTCGGCAAACTGACGATTGGTGCGAAATACGAGTTCAAGGCCAATCTGAACATTGAAAATAACACGAAGATAAATTCGCTACGCATGATAGGCGCTCCCGAAAGTGAGCTGGAGGACTACAAACACGGTGTAAATACGCCGAACGACATTCCCGCCATGCTTTCGGTGGCTGCTGCCTATGAGTTCCTTCCTGTGCTGCGCGCATCGGTGGAGTATCACTTCTACGACGATAAGAACGCAGGCATGGCAGGTGGCAAACAGAAGTTCCTGACGAAAGGGACAAACGAGTATCTGGCCGGTATAGAGTGGGATGTTATCAAAAGACTGACCCTGAGCGGCGGTGTGCAGTTTACTGATTATGGTTTGTCCGATGACTATCAGAGCGACACAAGCTTCTCGTGCGATTCCTACTCGCTGGGTGTGGGCGCGAAGTTGCAGCTTTCGGAAAGAGCCGATTTGAATGTGGGCTATATGTGGACCAACTATGAGGATTATACCAAAACCGGCCAAAACTATCAGGGCACAAATCTGCCCGGTACAAACGTGTACAGCCGTACCAACAAGGTATTCGGCCTCAGCATAGACTATCGCTTCTGATCTTTCATAATCCTTTATATACGTAAGAGAGGATGTGTCGCAAATTCGGCTGGCACATCCTCTCTTTGTCTTATGCCTTTAGGGCTTTTATTTCTTTCCTTTTTATTTCTTTCCTTTTACGGATTTCCGTGCAGGTTTCAGAAGGAATATTGCACCAGCAGGTTCATGCGGTTGGCATGGTTGGTGGAATTGTCGAAGTTCGTACGCCAACCGCGCAGATACTCCGCACCTACCTGCATGTTTGGGGTGACATTCCAGAACAGGTTTGCTACGAAATATTGTCCATAGCGGTAAGTGGACGGTTCGTTGGCAGGATACCCGTTTTCGGAATAGAGGCGTGACATGCTGTATGTGCTTGAAAGGAACACTTTCGGACTGATGTTGTATTGCAGTCCGGCATACCAGCCCAGCATCGGCAATGCTTGCATTTTGCCTGCTTCATCGGGATTGGGAACGATGTCCACGTTCAGGTTGCTGAGGTCGTTCAGGTATTGCCCGATGCCTTTCCCGTAGGTGGCTTGCCCGAACACCTGCCATTGTTTGCCCAGATTGAAGGTGGTGGATGCCTGTATGCCGAAGCCGGTAACGGCATGCGCCTTGTCGCTCAGGGTGCTGGTGTAGGTCATGCTGCGGATAAGTCCGCCTACGCGCACATGGCTTTTGCTGTTCCAGCCGTACTGCGCATAAGCGGTGAAGTCGGGCATGCGCTGTTGTGCGATGTCAAGCTCGCTGTTGGTCGTGCCGTCTACCGCAGGCACTTCGACAGAGGCGTTGAAACGGAAGTTTTTCAGCCCTTTGTAGGTGTATGACACTTGGGTGGCGCGGTAAAAGGTGGCTCCGTTAGGCCCCTGGAAGTCGATGGTGGAAGGCATTGCACCCAGGTCCATGAAGCCGCCGTAGGTGTAGCCCACCGTCACGTCGCGGAAAGACACGTAGGCATTGCGCAGTTGGAAGCCTTTGTTGGAACCGTCGCGGAAGTTGCCGGCGGTGTACACCACGAAGTCGCCGAGAATCTTGGTATGCCCTACCAGTTTCAGGAAAATGGTGGACGTGCTGGCATCCATTTGAAACTGGTTTCTGATTTTGCTCCCGTTGGGGATGTAGGCAGGGATAAAGTCGATGTTGTCGACGATGCCGCCGAAGTCGTACTCTGCCGTGGCGCGTACATAGCCGCCGATGCCCAGGGCGAACTTCCCTTTTCTGTCCGTCAGCAGGAAGCGGGGTGCCTGCGGTTCGTGGATGTAGGGCATTTGCGACTCGTTCATGATGCGGATTATCTCGTCGCCCGCTTTGTCTATGGTGACCAATACGACACCTTTGGGAGACTCATCCTCGATAATCACTTTTTTCTGTGCGTGGACTGCGAGGGCAGACAGTGCCGCACCGCACAACAGAAACATTGTTTTTAAGATTGTTTTCATTTAAGTTAGGTTTTGGTGAATGTGCTTTGAACAACTTAAATTTAAAATGGTTTTGCAGTCACCGGAAGAAAGCGTATCTTTGCACTCGATTTAACAAGAGTGAAATCATTAGTTACATGTATGATGCCGCGAATAGCGGTCGTGTATTCTAGAACACCACGTAAAAAACAGGAATATGAAGCAAAAAGTATCTGTACCCTTTATGCTGCTGGGCATTCTGTTCAATGTCTGTCTGATAGCGGCCAATCTTCTCGAGACAAAAGTAATTCAGGTTTTCGGCATTACCGTTACTGCCGGACTGTTAGTGTTTCCCGTTTCTTATATCATCAACGACTGCATTGCCGAGGTGTGGGGCTTCCGCAAGGCGCGCCTGATTATCTGGAGCGGCTTCGCCATGAACTTCTTTGTGGTGATGTTGGGACTGATTGCCGTGGCACTGCCTGCCGCTCCCTTTTGGGACGGGGCGCCCCATTTCAACTTCGTGTTCGGCATGGCGCCGCGCATTGTTGCCGCCAGCCTGACGGCATTTCTGGTAGGTTCGTTTCTGAACGCCTACGTCATGAGCCGCATGAAAGTGGCGAGCGGCGGACGTCATTTTTCCGCACGTGCCATCTGGTCCACGGTAGTGGGCGAGACGGCCGATTCGCTGATATTCTTTCCGGTGGCGTTCGGAGGCATTATCGCATGGCAGGAATTGCTGCTGATGATGTGCACCCAGATTGTACTGAAATCCATGTACGAGGTGATAATACTGCCGGTGACCATCCGGGTGGTGAAAGCCATTAAAAGGATAGACGGTAGTGATGTCTACGACGAGGGGATTTCTTACAAGGTGTGGAAAATCAGTGAAATTTAAGTAGTAGAGGTTGTCATAAATATATAATAAGGTGAATAAAGAAGCAGCATTGGTCGTATTCAGCGGTGGGCAGGATTCGACAACTTGCCTGTTTTGGGCAAAGCGTGAGTTCAGGAAAGTATATGCGTTGAGCTTTCTGTATGGGCAGAAGCATCAGAAGGAAGTGGAGCTGGCGCGGGAGATAGCGCGTAAAGCGGAAGTGGAGTTTGAAGTAATGGATGTTTCCTTCATCGGCAAGTTGGGGCATAATTCGTTGACGGACCCCGATATGGTGATGGACCGGGAGAAGCCGGCAGACAGCGTTCCGAATACCTTTGTGCCGGGGCGCAACCTGTTCTTCCTCAGCATTGCCGCCGTCTATGCCCGCGAAAAGGGTATCAACCACATCGTGACGGGTGTGTCGCAAACGGATTTCAGCGGGTATCCCGATTGCAGGGACGCATTTATCAAATCGCTCAACGTAACGCTCAACCTTGCCATGGACGAGCAGTTCGTACTCCATACTCCGTTGATGTGGATTGACAAAGCCGAGACTTGGGCGCTGGCGGATGAACTGGGAGTGCTCGACCTGATTCGTCATGAAACGCTGACCTGTTACAACGGCATTCCCGGCGACGGCTGCGGACACTGCCCCGCATGCAAGCTCCGCAGAGAGGGGCTGGAGAAGTATCTGGCGGGAAAATGACGAATGTATTATACCACAAAGGAAACAGAACCGATTATAAACCGATTGTAATATGACCGAATTAAAAGACCAACTTTCCTTATTAGGAAGAAAGACAGAGTACAAGCAGGATTACGCCCCCGAAGTGCTGGAGGCATTCGACAACAAACATCCCGGTAACGATTACTGGGTACGTTTCAACTGCCCGGAGTTCACCAGCCTTTGCCCGATAACGGGACAGCCCGATTTTGCGGAAATCCGCATCAGCTACATTCCCGATGTGAAAATGGTGGAGAGCAAGAGTCTGAAGCTCTATCTCTTCAGTTTCCGCAACCACGGCGCTTTCCACGAGGATTGCGTCAATATTATAATGAAAGACCTCATCCGTCTGATGAATCCCAAGTACATTGAGGTTACGGGCATCTTCACCCCGCGCGGCGGCATCTCCATTTATCCCTATGCAAACTATGGACGTCCCGGCACGAAGTACGAACAAATGGCGGAACATCGCTTGATGAACCGCGAATAGAATGGTGGAATATACCTATCAATAGCGATTGCGGGTGTGATACTTTCTTAGCATGGCGTCGGTATAATTACCTAAAAGAGGTGATTGTGAGGTTGCTTTTTTCTAATGACCTTTGCATACGGTATTAGTAACAACTTAACAATCACTTCAAATTGAAAACAGCCATATTTAGTTTATTATTTTTCTTCTTGACGGCATGCGCCTTTCCTGTATATGCGCAGAGGCCGGGCAAGACGATGATTTCAGGTAAAATCCTGTCTACGGAGAAAGAAGTCGTGGATTTTGCGACGGTCTATCTGAAAGGGACCGGTTACGGGGGAATAACCAATCAGGAAGGTATCTATCATGTGAGTGCGCCTGCGGGCGACTATACGCTGGTGGTGTCGGCCGTCGGCTATAAAACCGTAGAGAAACCGGTGACGCTGGTCAGAGGGCAAAGGGTGAGGCAGAATGTCACAATCACCCCCGAAACTCAGCAACTGGACGAAGTAACGGTGGTGTCGACGGGCGTGAGCCGTGTCAAGCGGTCGGCATTCAACGCCGTAGCGGTAGATACGAAAGAGTTGCAGAACACTACCAGAAACCTGAGCGATGCATTGACCAAAGCGCCGGGAATGAAACTGCGCGAGTCGGGCGGGGTAGGGTCGGACATGCAGCTCATGCTGGACGGCTTCAGCGGGAAGCATGTAAAGGTCTTTATAGACGGCGTGCCGCAGGAAGGCGTCGGAAGCTCTTTTGCGCTGAACAATATCCCCGTGAATTTTGCCGACCGCATCGAGGTGTACAAGGGCGTAGTGCCGGTGGGATTCGGCACGGATGCCATCGGAGGGGTTATCAATATCGTTACGAACAAGAAACGCCGCCGCTGGTTTCTGGATGCGTCCTACTCGTACGGTTCGTTCAATACGCATAAGTCCAACGTGCACTTCGGGCAGACCTTCAAGAATGGTTTTACGTACGAAATCAACGCGTTTCAGAACTATTCGGACAATGACTACCGCATCGACTCCCCGGTGGAGGACTTTGAAACGGGCAGGATAGACCGTGACAAGAAGGTGCGCGTACGGCGCTTCAACGATACTTACCACAATGAAGCGGTTATCGGCAAGGTAGGCGTTATCGACAAGAAGTGGGCGGACCGTTTGATGTTCGGTTTCACTTACTCCAATATGTACCAGGATGTACAGACCGGCGTGCGGCAGGACATCGTGTACGGACAGAAACACCGCAAGGGACATTCGCTGATGCCTTCGTTGGAGTATAACAAGCGCAACCTGTTTGCGAAGGGACTGGATGTAGTGCTGACCGTCAACTACAACAAGAACCTGACGACCAATGTGGATACCGCTTCCTATAAATACAACTGGTACGGGGAAAGGAAGCCGCTGAACTCTCCCGGAGAGCAGTCCTACCAGCACTCGCGCGCCGACAACAATAACTGGAACGGTACGTTTACCGCCAATTACCGCCTCGGAAGGGTGCACACGCTGACGTTCAACCACGTGCTGAATGCTTTCAGCCGTTCCAATACTTCATTGCTTGCCAAAGAAGAGCAGTCGGATGCCATTGCCAAGGAGACCCGCAAGAATATCTCCGGCCTCTCTTACCGCCTGATGCCGTCCGAAGACTGGAACTTATCCGTATTCGGCAAGTACTACAACCAGTTTGTCGCCGGACCTGTGGCTACGGATGCCAATCAGAACGACTATGTACGCACCACCCGCAGCGTACATTCCGTAGGCTATGGAGCGGCGGGCACTTACTTCATCCTGCCGGGACTGCAAGCCAAACTGTCCTATGAAAAGGCCTACCGTCTGCCCACCATCGAAGAGATGTTCGGCAATGAGGACCTGGAAATGGGCGACATCGGCATCCGGCCGGAGAACAGCGACAACATCAACCTGAACCTGAGCTATAACAAGACTTTCGGCAAACATTCCGTGTACGTGGAAGGCGGCTTTGTCTACCGTAACACCAAAGACTACATCCAGCGCAACATCACCGACCTGAGCGGCGGCAAGTCCGCAGCCACTTACGTCAATTACGGCAAGGTGCTGACGAAAGGATATAACATCTCCGCCCGCTACGGCTTTGGCAGGTGGTTGAGTGTGGGCGGCAACTTCACGCAGATGAACGTGTGCGACAATATGAAGACGTCCATATCCGGCAGTGCGGAGAATATAGCTTATAAGGAACGCATGCCCAACCTGCCTTATATCTTTGCCGATTCCGACGTGACCTTCTACTGGCGCGACCTCTGGAAAAAAGGCAATGCGCTGACTGTATCTTACGACAACCAGTACTTGCACAGCTTTACCTATTATTCTTCCAAAATCGGTTCGAACAAGGGCGACTACGTGGTTCCGAGCCAGTTCTCCCACAACCTGAGCCTTTCCTACAGTCTCCGTAGCGGACGCTACAACCTCTCGTTCGAGTGCCGGAACTTTACGGACGAGCAACTGTACGACAACTTCAGCCTGCAGAAAGCCGGACGGGCATTCTATGGAAAGGTGCGCGTATACTTCGGCAATTGAAACCATGAATCAATAACGATTAGTGTAATATAATAAAACAAAACAACATGAAAAAGAATCTTTTATCAGCCGTACTTCTCACTTCTGCGATGGCAGGAACGGCATTGACATCCTGCACGGATACGGAGGTGCCGGGCGGTGGAAACAATAATGGAACCAAAGGCGATTTCGTGATCGCTTCCTCTGTCACCGCTTCGAGCAATACGACTAACGTATTGCTGACTTCCAAGACTTTGGACGAAGGCTCTGTTTCTACCATCAACAACGGGCTCATCAACGACGGCGCTTCCCAATGGGTGTTCTACAAGAACCGGTATCTCTATGGACTGACTTACAATCAGGGAAGTGCCGGAACCACCCGTTCTTATGTCATGAACTCCAACCACGAAGTGCAGGCGCGTTCGGGAGAGTTTGCAGTGAAGAGATTCACTACCTACGGCATCTACGATAAGTATATCATAACCGCCTCTACCGGTGACGGACCTGCGGAGTATGCCGACGGCAACCTGTATCTGCCTAAAACTTTCCTGCTCTCTTACCTGGATGTAGCGGACGAAACCTTCAACACCAACGATACGAAAAACAAGGCCTACCAGTCCGAGAATTTCCTGGGCAACGGCGAGTTCGTGACATTGGCCGGAATTCAGGAGCATAACAACAAGATATACAGTGCAGCCGTTCCCATGGGGCTGAGCCAGTATGGCGCTGCCGTAGACGGCGGTAAGTATATATTGCCGGGCAATGAGGATTTGGTAAAGACCGAAGACGGCGGTTCCAACAGCAGTTCGTATAAGAAAGGCGAATTGCAGTGGACACAGTATCCCAATGAATGCTGGGTGGCAATCTTTGATGATGCTACGATGACAACGAAGAAACTCATCAGTACGGATAAAATCAGTTATGCCTGCGGCCGTTTCAAATCCCAGTATTACCAGACTATCTGGGAAGCCGGTAACGGTGATATTTACGTATTCTCTCCAAGCTATGCCAAGACGATGAAGGATGCCCGCCAGCAGACAATCTTGCCGGCAGGTGTGGTACGCATCCCCAATGGCCGGGAAGACTTCGACAGCTACTACTGCGACCTGGAGAAACAGAGCGGCGGAAAATCTTTCCTGCGTTGCTGGCATATTGCAGATGATTATTTCCTGTTGCTGATGTACGACCGCCCTCTGACGGAGACGGGCTTTGAAGCCAAAGAGCTGGCTGTGTTCAAAGCGGAAAGCAAAAAACTTACCTATGTCACCGGTCTTCCGTCGGCAGACCTGATTTCCGGCTTCGGCAACACTCCGTATACGGAGAACGGTTATGCCTATATGGCTGTGACTACTACCGACGGCCATCCGGCTGTTTACAAGATAGACCCGTCCAGCGCTACTGCCACAAAAGGCGTTACGGTAGAGGCTACGCAGATTACAGGTATCGGCAAGTTGAGCCCTCTTAACTGACTGCAATGAAGAAAGCATTTCGTAAAATACATCTGTGGCTGTCTGTCCCTTTCGGGCTGATTATTACGGTTATCTGCTTTTCGGGAGCTGCGCTGGTATTTGAAGACGAAGTAATGGAGCTGTGCAGGCGCGACCTCTATTATGTGGAAAAGGTAAGCGGCGCTCCGCTTCCCGTGGAATACCTGATAGAGAAAGTCTCCGAAACACTGCCGGACGGTGTTGCTGTTACAGGCATCTCCATCTCTTCCGATACGGAACGTGCCTGTCGGGTCAGTCTGTCGAAACCGCGGCGGGCATCCGTTTATGTAGACCAATATACCGGTGAGGTAAAAGGCAGGTATGAGCGTGCGCCGTTCTTCCTCACCATGTTTCACCTGCACCGCTGGCTGCTGGACAGCATGAAGCCGGACGGCGGAATATTCTGGGGCAAGATGGTTGTGGGGGTAAGTACGCTGATGTTCGTGTTCGTACTGGTTTCGGGCATTGTCATCTGGTGGCCCCGCACAAAGAAAGCCCTGAAGAACAGCCTGAAGATTGTCGCCGATAAAGGCCGGTTCCGCTTTTGGCACGATTTGCACGTGGCGGGAGGCATGTATGTACTTATCTTGCTTCTGGCAATGGCGTTGACCGGGCTTACGTGGTCTTTCCCCTGGTATCGCGCAGGCTTTTATAAGGTATTCGGAGTAGAGGCCAAACAAGGGGCAGGGCATCATGATGCCCCGCAAGCGGTTGCTACTTCATATACTTGCTGGCAGCAGGTTTATGAGGAACTGAAAGAACGTAACGACGGCTATAAACAGATTACGGTTTCCAACGGTTCTGCCACCGTATCTTTTGAACGTTTCGGCAATCAGCGGGCTTCCGACCGTTATACCTTTAATCCGAGTAACGGCGAAATCACCGGAACCGCCTTGTATAAGGATGCCGATGCTTCGGGCAAGATACGCGGCTGGATATATTCCGTGCATGTGGGCAGTTGGGGAGGTATGTTTACCCGTGTACTGACATTCATTGCCGCATTGTTGGGCGGAACGCTTCCATTGACGGGCTATTATCTGTGGATACGGCGTATCGGCCGCAAGGCTAAAGCCGCACCGAACCGATAAGGGCAGCTCTTTGCTCTACCTATAATTTGTATCTCTTTCAGGTCTTACTTTGCCTGCATCCTTTTCTCCGGACGTAGCTAAGATTCCGGCAGATATGTTCCCCACCGTGAAACAAACCGTTTCCCGGTGGGGAACGACTTGTTCCACGGCGGGGAACGGTTAGTTTCTCCTGAGGAAACTTCCGTTTCCATCAGGGGAAATTATTGTTTTCATCAGGGGAAACCGAAGTTTCTCCTTAATGAAACGTTTGTTGTCTTTTATGCAGGATTGATTATCCTTCTGATTTCAGCCTCTGTTCCGCAGAATGGTCCGTGTGTTTGCAGCTTGATGGTACACATGGCAGCGGCAAAGCAGCCTGCTTCCCGATAGGATGCGCCTTTGTTCCGCATATACAGATAGCCCACCATATAAGTATCTCCGCATCCGGTGGCATCCACTATCTGCAGGGCGGAGTAGGCGGGAATTTCATGGAACTGTCCTTTGGCATATATCAGCGAACCTTTGTCTCCCAACGTCAGCAGCACTTCTTTCACACCCCAGTCTGCAATGAGCAGGGCGGCTTCGTGAGGCTCTTTGCAGCCGGTAAGGACTTCCATTTCGGTTTCGTTGGCCTTTAAGATATGGATGTGCTTCAAGGCTTCTCTCTTTTCCGGCCAGTCTACGGGCAGCACCTTTTCATTGTCCACCTTGCGCAGGAACCCCTGAACGTCTACCGAAAGCAGGCCTTTGCCCGACAGGTATTTGATGACGTCCAATGAAAAGTCGTCGGCAAGCAGGCTGCCCAGGTGGATAATCCGTGCATTGACGTCCTGCAGGCTTTCCATTGTGAACGGGTCGGCCTTTGCCGTGACGCGTTGCGTACGTTCGTTCTGGTTTTCTCCGTATATGTTTTCAAAGCAGACGGAACGGGCACTGGGCAGAGCTTTTACCTCAATGCCTTCTTTCCGTATGTCTTCCACAACGTTCATCTCCGTGTGGGCAAGGGATGTGACCAATAAGAAGCCGTTCGGGTCGAGATGCTTGATGGCATGCGCAAAGTAAAAGGAAGTGCCGCCCGGCATGTATATCGTGTTCTTGGTGGTAACTATCTTGTCTTGTGTAATATAACCGATGCAGCATAAATCGTGTACACTCATTGTTCCCTATTGTTTTGATTCGTTTATTTGTAATTTTGCTGCAAAGGTAATGAATTATTGAGAAAAACGGTAATACTTTGTCAGTCCAGTATCTTCTTCATGAGTTCGTCATACTTCTTGTCGTCACCTGCCATGACCTTCAGTTGCCGGGTAAGCAGTTTGAGGTGAAGGCTTTCGTCCGCAATCAGTTTTGTCAGCAGCTTGCGGGCGATGTCAGCGGTTGGTGTACTTGCGGCGATTCGTTCCTTCACCGACTTGTAGAACCCGATAGTGGCCACTTCCGAATGCGCGGCGAGGGTGAGCGCTTCGACGGGTGTTTCGCCTATATTGACGTTCTTGCTGTCATACGGTTTGGGAAGTGTACCGCCCAGTGCTACGATGGCGTCCCGTATGTGTGCGTAATGCTTCATTTCCACCAAGGCAATGCCCAGCATCAGTTCGCCGATTTCATCTTCAAAGACGGCTTCCTGCTGGGTATATTGCAGGATAGCGGTAATTTCGGAATACTCCGCATTTTCTATGGCAGGATAGAACCATTCGGGCTGTACGCCGTCATTGGGTTTCATGTCATCGGGCTCCACCCATTCCACATCCTGGTTCGAATACTTTAGCACATCCACCAGGGCATCCGCCATTTTATCCACATAATTAATCATATCAGTTAAGTTTTAGAGTTATGTGGGGGACAACAATCGGTAAAGGCACTTGGTTTGGAGTATTTTAAAATATTCGGGAATGTTTGCAGTATATTCGTGCGATTTAACCGTTTGTGGCGTTTGTTTTGTGCCAATGCCGGCAAGATAATCCTTTTTAATTCTGTGCATATTTATATTCCGTCGGTGTCATTCCCGTTATCTTCTTGAACAGGCAGGTGAAGTGCTGTGAATTTGCATATCCCAGCTTCCTGGCTGTCATGCCGACCGTATAATCCTTGTTCCGCAACATCTTCTTAGCCATGTCCAGCCGCATCAGTTGAAAGTATTCGTGCATGCTTTTTCCGGTCTCGAACTTGAGCAGGTCGCGGAAATAGCAAGGTGACAAGTGAAGAGCGTCTGCACAATATTCTTCTGTGGGCATCGCACCGCTTTCCAGCCTGCCGGACAAGATGTATCCGTTCAGAAGTGAATGGATTTTGTGCAGAATTATTTTATTGGCCTCGCAACGGGTAATGAACTGGCGTTCGTTGAAACGCGCACAATAATCCAGCAATAGCTCGATATGGCGCGATATCAAAGTTTTGCTATGGCGGTCTATGGCATGCCGAAGTTCTTCTTCGATATTGCGGATGCACTCTGTGATTTTCATCTTTTCGCGCGATGAAAGATGCAGCGACTCGTTCGGTTTGTAGAAAAAGAAGGAATAGTCTCCGATGTGGTTCCCCAATGCAGTGTGCGCCATTAAATCCGGATGAAAAGCCAGCATTCGCCCTTTTGGAGCAAGCATATTGTCTATATCCAGCTTAATGGACTCGCCCGGCGTACGGAATATCAGTGTGGCGTTGGAATAGTCGTAGTATTTGCGTCCGTACATAAGTTTTCCGGCTTCCCCTTCTATCAGGATAATCGTATAGAAATCACATCGGATGGTACGCTGCTCCAGATTGGCTTCGGATAGGTCAACGACACTTACCAACGGATGCAGCGTCTTGCAGCCCATACAACAGTTACACTGATGTACGGTCTCTATATTCAGTATTTCTTTTTTCATAAGGATAATCTTATCGGTATCCTTTATATTTGCAGCTTTCTGTATTCTCCGGGTGTGTATCCCGTATTCTTCTTGAAGATGCGATTGAAATGCTGCGAATATTGGAATCCCAGTTCATAGGCAATCTGGCTGACCGTCTTTTCCGTTCCTGCAATCATCTCTTTGGCTATGTCAATCATTCTGGTCTGGATGTATTCCTGTGCGCTTTTTCCGGTTTCTTTCTTTATCAGGTCACCGAAGTAGTTGGGTGACAGGAACACTTTGTCGGCGAAGTATTTTACGGAAGGCAGTCCGTCCGTTTGCGGTTTGTCGCTTTGGAAATAATCGTCGAGCAAGGCTTCGAATTTTACCAGTACGCTTTTGTTGCTTTCCGAACGGGTAATGAATTGTCTTTCGTAGAAGCGCATGCAGTAATCCAGCAGCAGTTCGATGTTCCGTGAAATCAGACGTTTGCTGTGCTTGTCGATCGGATGTTGGAGTTCCATTCTTATTTTCTCCAGACAATCTGTGAATATGCTTTTTTCTTCTTCGGATAGGTGCAGGGCTTCGGCCGAGGCGTACGAAAAGAATGAATAATGTTTGATGTCTTGTCCTAAAGAAGTTCCTTTAATCAAGTCGGGGTGAAACAGCAGGCCGTGGGCGTTCGGCCGTACTCCTTGCGGCATGTCCACCTCAACCACCTGTCCCGGGGCAAAGCTGGTGACCGTTCCTTCCTGATAATCGTAAATCTGCCGGCCATAACGGATGTCTCCGCATTTGACGTTTTTCAGGAAAAGGGCATACACCCCGTAGTTCATCGTGAAATGCGTTGGAAATCTGGTGGCTTCCGACAGGTTTACCACACTTACCAGCGGGTGCAGTGTTTCGAGTCCGAAGAGTCGGTTGTATTGGTCTACCGTGTCCAGTTTAATAACTTCTTTCATAAGGTATTGTTCTTTAGTTCTACGCAAATGTAGAGAATAAAAGCATAGGTAGTACACCTCTCCGCACAGAAACAGTAAATAGGTTACAAATGTCCGTAATTCATTCACACGAGCGCTGCCGCCATTCGTTTACATTTGCAGTGTAATCTATGTAATATTCAGAACCATGACACTTGATGATTTTTTAGAATATGTAAAGACACGAAAAGCCCTTAACACGGAAGATATACATCGTTTTATGGATGAAATGAGCAATGAGGCAAGACGCATCACATTCAAACTGAATGCATCTTTCCATGCTCCGGATGAGGTGAGAGCATTGCTCTCCGAACTCTTTGGAAAGCCCGTTCCACCCTCACTGCGGGTGTTCCCGCCGTTTTATACGGATTTCGGAAAGAATATTGAAATCGGTAATGACGTATTTATCAATGCCTGCTGTCATTTTCAGGATCACGGTGGGGTTACATTGGGAGACGGTTGCCAGATAGGGCATAACGTCGTTTTTGCAACCCTCAACCACGGACTTGCTCCCGAAGACCGCCATACGACTTATCCTGCACCTATTATACTTGGCAGGAATGTGTGGGTAGGCTCAAATTCCACTATTCTGCAAGGCGTGACGATTGGCGATAATGCGGTGGTGGCAGCCGGGGCGGTGGTGACAAAAGATGTTCCGGCGGATGCAATCGTAGGGGGAGTACCGGCTAAGGTTATCAAATATATCCGATAACTCCATTCATCGCCATGATAATGATTTTGGTAATACGGTCTGCTTTAGTTTGTTCTGTTTTTGTAGAATTAACCCAATCAACAAACGCCTTTTTCTGAACGTTATTATATGCTTCAATCTTTTCCTGTGCGTCCTCTTCATGTTGCATACACAAAAGTAATTCTTCCGTTATCCGGTTCTTTTCAACCTCATGATATAGTAAACAGAGCATCATACAGATGCTTTTCATGCTTTTTCTTGAAATAATTTAAAGCAAGTGCTTATAGTTTAAAACTTTGTACTATATTTAAAATTGAATTACATCCGGTAGAGAAATAGGTTTGTCTTTGTTCCGGATGATTATAGGGAAAGAGCGGATAAGAAGTGAAAAAGAAATTAGTGAAAAAGTATGACTCTATAAGAAAGAATTCAATAGATTTGCTTTGAGAAAAATAAGTAAAATGAGGGCTGAATTATGAATATCATAGAACGTATAGACAGACCTTGTGAATATGTAGAGGTGGCACAGACAGCCTTGATTGCCTGCCAATACCTATATTTATGGTTGTTTGCCGGACCGGATGATGCCTATAAGGTATATTCGCTGGCAATCCTGATGGCATTTGAATTTGTTATGGTGCATTCGGGACTTTTTATGGCAGCTATGCCGCTCAAGGCTTCAATACGGCTGTTTATTCCGTTGTATGGGCTTTTTGCATTTGGGCATTCAATGCGGGAGGGGGATTATACAATCGTCATTCTTTACCTTGCAACTGTGCTCAACAGAATGCGTTTCGCTTTTTTCAATGTCAGTAAATCGGTCAAGCAGCGGGTAGTCAAACAATCGATGATTGCCTTGGCCGTTTATTTTGTGTTGACGGTATCGGTGGTATGTGCAGAATCTGTCATTCCTTCTTTCAGCTTAGGAGCCGCTTTTTCCGAATCGGCATCCTATACCCGTGAAGTACGTGCCGGAGGATTGTTTGTTGAAAAGCCTTATGTACCAATATGTCTCGGATTTCTGTATTACAGTGTACTTTCTTTTTTTAATTTCAAAACTGTATGGCGGGAACGTGCTTTCATTAAAAGAAGATGCACCGGAGGCTATACTGAAGAAGTGACAAATAAGAGACAACAGAAAAATAAATAATTATGAAAAATGCGATTTTAACAATTGTGCTGTCAGGTATGGCACTATTCTTATAATAAAGTGGTTGCTCTTGAAAAGAAAGACACGAATGACATTTGAAGCGTTGCGCAAGTTTGAAGCAGGGATATTGAAAAAAATCATTCCGGTACTTCACAGCCCGGAATGAAAGCATAATGTTACAAGAGTTTTATGAATGAGAGATCAGAATATCTTTTTACCTTTTTTACTAATACGTTCTAATTAATACTTTGGTTTCTATCTTACAAATCTACTGTAGGTTTCAATGACAGTATAACAAAGGCTGTGCCAAAAATGGTATAAAAAGGTAAGTGGTTTAATATCAGTTGTATAATACTGATGGCTTTTGCGCTATTGTGGAAAATTATGCTATAATTCCACATTAATATTCCACAATTCCACATTAAGATGAAAGACTATTGTGGGTCAATGTAAAAACCTGAGGGGTAATATTTGTAAAAATCCTATCTTTGCATAAAACTAACTCAGAAATCTTATGGACAACAACGGCTACCGTCTCCTTCTTCCTGAAGGGACATTGGATTATTTCATCATCTCGGACGTAAAGGAAAGCGCATCGGAAATAGTGATTTATTTAGAAGAAAAGAATGAAGTTCCTAAAGAATACGCAGGAATGAAAGTTGAGAGCAAGGGTTTTTACGAACCTGTTGTGGTTCAGGATTTCCCCATACGCGGCAAGAAGCTTTTTCTGAACGTGCGCCGGCGCAGGTGGGTTGTCAAGGATGAGAACCGTTACGTGAGCCGTGACTGGAAACTGGTTGCCGGTGGTAGCCGTATGACGCATGAATTTGCGTCTTTTTTAAAAGAATTATAT
>CDYM01014734.1_pt1 | contig 144171 bp, 144 predicted proteins | sample 554981 | NCBI WGS metagenome assembly CDYM01 (sample SAMEA3182081, study PRJEB8094) | gut metagenome | biome: human; feature: gut; material: Stool; isolation source: human stools | place: Canada | collected 2012-12-04 | reverse complement strand
CGACATAGGAGCGCGCCAAAACAAGGGGGCCGCCCGAGTTCTGCCAATAGTAATCCGAATAATGCGTTGTTTCGCTTCCGCCGACATTCTTCGGTACCATATCGAAAAACGGGCCATTTTCGGCGGCAACATTGGTTATCCATCCGTCTGAGGTTCCGGCGTTCACGTTGCGAGTCGAACCGTCCGGGTCGGTGATTTTCCAAACGTGGTTGTTGATTTCTACACCTTTCACCCATTCGTAAATACCCCCGAATACACCTTCAAGTCCCAAGCCGCAAACATACTTTGAACTTTCGTTTTTGGTATCCGCATTACCGGTCGCATTACTGCTGCCAGTTGTTGTAGCCGGACTATAGATTGCTCCACCTTTACCTAATACGGCTTGTAGGTTACGGTTTCCGTATTTGGCATACAGCATAAAAGCTATTACGCAATGCTGCTGGAAGTCAATACGCTGATAACCTTTACCACGGGCTGTTGCGTACCCTTCAAAATCATTGGTTGATTTACTGGTTGTCGGAGTTACTCCACTTCGGCTATACAACTTATTCGAAGTCATATAACCTTTATACGCACCGACTAAAGAGCGCGGTACATGTTTGAAGCTTCCGTCCACGTTGTATTCGGCAAAGCGGTAGCGGAATCTGTTGCTATCCACCTGTTCCCATTTGTAATAGAACTCCGGAAAATCCACCATCACATCGCCCTCTGTGCCGTCCAACTTGGCTGCTGAGCCATCGGCGTAGAAATTGCTGTTGTCATCACGAAGATACGAGATTGTGACCTCACCGTCTTTCGTTTTCTTGCAGAGGCAGCGGCGGAACTTCGACAGGATGGTTTTCAGAACCCCGCTGTTGATTTCACCGGTGATATTCTGCGGGTCACTTTTGGATTTGTCAAATACAATACCGGCATCCTTGATTTTTGCATACACGAAAGACACGTTACGGCTCGCGGAGTTTGCGGTAAATGATTGGTCTGCCGGTTTGGTGTATCCTGCAAAAGCATCGACGGATACCGTATATCCGGTTCCCGACGGCACTTTTATAACTACACCGGCTCCCTTGCCGCTTCCGATCACTTCCCCGCCTGACGTTTTCTTTATGGTCACAGTACGACCGGAACAGTCCGCACTGTCGTCCGTGCTTACATTGACCGTCACCTTCTCCGCAGAGTAAACCAGGTTTATCTGTCTTTCGTTACCCCCGACAGCCACGTACTGTTGTTCTTCCGGAGAGGCATAACCGGAGGCGGCTTCCGGTGAAACGGTATATTCCACCTGCATGGGGATGGCAATCTCCAGCGCTTCACCGTTCCAGACCAGTTCGGAGTGCTGGCCGGAGTAGGAAACAGTCACCTTCTTGCCGTTCAGGTCGGCGTCGTTCAAACCCTGGTTACTTGTGAGGGTTATGATGGCTTTCTCCTGAAAAGCGGATGTTCCACCGGAACCGGCAACACGCCAGTCGGCTTTATTCCCTTCCGTGATATTGTATAGCTGATAAAAGACATAGTCTTTCTCTTTTGTCTCATACACGCGGCACTGCTGGCCGATTGCGAATTTACGGGTTGCTTCCCCTGACTGGTAGGTCAGTGTATCTTCCCCGGGTGTTGACGGCAGATCCGGAGTTTCTGCGAATTTACCGTCGAGCGATGATACAAGGTTTGTCACCTGCTCCACTTTTTCATCAAGGGTGCCAAGCGACAAATAAAACTCCTCCTTAGTTCCCTTGTAGCCGCCAAGCTGCGCCGCATCCCATGCGCTCAGGCCGTATTCGTCCAGGTCGGCATAACAGTGCTTGCCGTCGGACAGTTTGGTTATAATCTTGCCGTCGCTCCTGCGTTCGAAAAGCCAGACGTTTTCAACGATGACGGTTTTATCGGCTGCCCACTGAGCCGTACTCTTCACGATTTGCTGGTACACGTATGCACCGGTTGTTGATTCACTCATTTTAAATAGCCCTCCTTAATTATAATTGTTGCTTTAGAAAAATCAGTCTGTCCGGTAAGGTAAACCGCTCCCCCGTAACTGCCACCGCCTCCGGAACCTTCACCGCTTCGTTTCCACACGGCTTTGCCTTCGGTATTGTCATGGCATTTCCAGAACGTCTTATTCCCGTATTCGTCCACCGTCCAAACCTCGACCCCCACAAAATAGCTGTCATCGTTTACCGTCGGGATATGGTCAAGGTAGGATGGCATCTTCTTTTCGAGCGTGACGATGCGTTCTGCGGCTTTCCTGTCTGCATCCTTCAATAGTTCAATGGCATCGGACAGGGATTTGTCCGCCTTCTTCAGGGACTCCAGCCGGTTTAGTATATCCGTCAGCCAAACAGCTTCCATCTTATCAAAGAATGTGGATGATCCGTCGGCTGTAATCTCAATAAAGCCTGTATCGGACGGTTTCGCCTGGACCACCTTCGCAAAATACCGGACGGCAATGTCACGGACTTTGTCGTCTGCGTATTCACGTTGGACGTGTTCCTCGTCCTTGACCAAATAGACGGGGAATACTTCCACACTCGTAGCCGCCAATGGCAGCACCATGCCGTCAATGTTGACCAGCCCGGCATCGATGCCGGTTTCCGATACCGCGCAGCCGCAGATTACACAGTTGCCGTACTGTGAGAAGAAGCCGTCGGCTATGCGAAGGCCTTCGCTCTGCAACTCCAACAAATCATTTCCCGACCATTTCCTTACGCCGGGGTATTGTACATGCCGTTTCATTTCTTTGTTACTATTTTATAGGTTCTGTCTGCAATTTTATAACGCTCGATTTCCGCCCGTACAAGGCTCAGGTCTATGCCTTCCGGCACATAAACGATGAAGTCCACATCCTTGAAGCTTTGCCCGCCCTCACCCTCCAGGGCTATTTCCTGCATCGGTTCGAAAAGCACCCAGTGCGCCGGCTCCGAGTTCAGCCCGATGGCGAGGAACTGGTCCTCGTAACTCTTGATCAGGATACCGCCGCCGAATGTCTTGTTCAGGTGTCCCTCCAATGAGCGGTGCTGGCTCGTTACATGCACCTTATACCGGTAGTAATCGCGCCAGTCGGAGAAGGACTGCCATACACCGTCCAAGTCCACAAGCGACCATAGCCACCCAAGACGATTGGGCTGTCTGCGGTGCGGGGCGACATACTGCCGGATGAGTTCTTTGAAGTTCAGGATAATGTTCATGGCTATATATCATTTATTGAAACCATCTCCAGCCGGCTGTTCCCGGCATAGTTGAAATAACCGGCATACAGGTAGGCCATCGTGTCAATCGGGATGAAGTCCGCATCCTCCGTACCCTTGCGGGAGAGAGAAAGCATCTTGGCCGTGACAACGCCCGTAACTGTCGTAACCGCCTCCAGCATCTTATGGGAGTAAATGACACCGCCAAACCGCTGGGACGTCTTGAACTCCTCCAATGAGGCCAATACCGCCTCGCGTACCGTATCTACCGGGTTGGCCGGATTATAATAGACTTTGATGTCATACTTCACTTCATCGGCATCCGTCGATATGATTTCCGACTTTGTGCCGGCAAACTTGACCGCATCTATATAGTTCTTGAAGTTCAACAGTTGATTGCTCGTAAGCGGCACGATCTTCCCCTCTTCATCCTCGGTGGCCACGCGGAACATGATGGTGTTGTCCTCTGCCACGTTCACGGAGGCTATCTTTACCACACGTGCGAATTCATCCACCTTCTCATACTCCAACAGGCCGGTTACCGTGTCGAACACCAGTTCATGGCCCATCTGGAACTCGTAGCATTTATCGTTATACCAGGTTAGCGTACCCGCCACCTCCTTTTCCGCGTCCGCATCCATTTCCCGTTTGAATGCGTCCAATACCAGTTCAAAACTGTAGATACAGTATGCCACACAGTGTACCCAAAGCCGCCACTCGGATGCGGCCGATGTGGACAGGCTGAATGTCGCTTGCAGCCTTCCCGTAATGCTTTCCTCTATCTGTTGTATTGTTCTTGCCATTGCGTTTCCATGTAAGTGGTGATATCCCTGTCTATTTTCTTGACTACCGTCTTTTTTACAAGGCGGCTGTCATCGTCAATGCTTATCCGCTGTCCTACCTTCAACTTGATGTCCGGGTAGAAAGCGCCGAGAGAGCATCCGGCTTCAACCACGGCCGAAGGTTCATTTTTCAGCTCCGGGTTGTTTGCCATGATTTCACCCATTGCCTCTGCCGTCCCGTAGTGTTGCAGGGCAATGTCCAGCAGTTGCTGTTCATCCTGTACCTCAATTACCTTCATACGTCGCCTCTACATTTAAATCATTTGAATAGGCCGCAAAAGCAACCTTGCGTACTTTCATGCCGTCGGCTGTGAACTCCTTGCGCGTGGCACGGAGCAGCCCTTCCGGATCGTTATCCATCATGTAATTTACCGCCCCGACACCGGCTTCCGGTTTTTGCCGGATATGGCCTTTGTCACTGTACAGCAAATCCCGCTGGTGCTGGTAGGTGCTTTCCGTTACCAGCAAATCACCGGCTGTCAAATCAAGGTCGCCGTCTGGCTGTTGCTTATAGTCTTTCATATTTAACCCTCCAGATAGTTTGGCAAGTCCGCCTGTATGGATGCGAACTTTGCCGAGTTGATCGGTGTACTTGACGGGCCGTGCGGTGTCGTTACCGTAAGAGCCTGTATCGCTGTCAGCATATCATCCAGTGTCTTTTTCAATCCTGATCCGCCGCGTGTAACGGTTACTCCGCCGGTGGACGCCTTGACAGTAGTGCTGTCCGCTGTAACGGTGAGTGCGTCCGCTTCATGAAGAGCCTTCACCTTGTCGTTTGTCACTTCAAGTCTTTCCGCATCCACATGGACGGTTATCTTTTCACCTTTCTTGATATCGATGTTTTCGGTATCGATGATTACTTCCAAATCGTTATCGGTAAAGACCACCTTATCGATTTCGGTAAACTGGCACACGAACAGTTCGTTGCTCTTCCCGATACGGCAGACCAGCACTGTGCTTTGCAGGCGTGGGATAAAGGCAAAGCCTTGCAGTTCCGCCTTGACCAGACCACGGAGCCGGACATCGAAGTAGTCCACCTGGTCGTCACGCTTTATTGTACAGGTAAACTCATCCTCGTTTACTTCGGTAACGGTTCCCAGGAATACCTGGTCGCCACTTTCGCCGAACCGCTCATGGAACTTCCGGCGTAATTCTTCCATTTCCTTGCTCATGCCTTGATACCTATTTCAACGGTGCGACGGCCGCCTCCAGTACCGAACGATGTTTCCACCGACTCGATGAAGTAATCGCCGCTCCGTTCGTTATACACTTTGTCCTCGATGCTCGCTACCATGCCCGGCAGGGCAAAGGGAAGCAGGAAGGTTTTTATCTTGCCCCGGTAGCCGTCAAACGAATACCGTTTCAATTCCTCCCGGGCCAGCGTTTTTAGCTCCGAGGCATCTTTTACGTCGTAATAGTAGAAGGTGCGTGTTTCCCCGCCGTCCTCACCCAACTCGCCTTCTATCTTTGTGCCGTCCTTATAATAGCAGACAGCCTTAACTTTCAGTTTTATGTCTTCTGCCAGCTGGTATTTCAGTTCATCGTCGCTGATCACGTTCTCGCGGAGGACGTATTTCACTGTTTCGCCTTTCACGTCGTTGGCCTTACCGACATTCAGTTTGCCATCAATATCAAAGTAGGCGACCAGCCCGTATTCCTTTTTCAGGAGGCCGAGTACCCAGCTCCCGGGCTTGTTGTTGATGACGAAGTTCTTTAGCGTCAGGTCAACGACTGTGCCCATTTGAACACCCGCTAAAACACTGTTTAAACACTCTTTTAACGTTGTTTCCTTCTTGCTGAAAACACAGTTCAGGAAACGCAGCTTATAATATTCATCCTCACATTCGATTTCCAAGGGGACTTTGTAGTTCAGCCGCTTCACGTAACCGACAAACTCGGTGTTCAGGGTATCGTCATAGCCCAGTTTGATTTCCACCTTGTCGCCTACCTTGATAGCCTGGGCCGTCTCGATATGCGTAGGTGGTTCCCCGGCATGTTTCAGTACGGCTGTTACCGGAACTTTGACGGTAGCGGTGGCAGCCAGATCGTACAGGCTTCGTTTGATCTTCACGTCGTGAACCGACTTGAAAGAAACGGATCCTATTTTTATATCACAGCATAGAACAAACATATCATTCCAGAATCAATTCAAAACTCCTATCCGTAACCAGTTCCATTGTAAACACCTGTGCCGTCTCACATCCTTTCATCTCGGCAAAATCGATGCTTTTGATTACAACCTTGTCCTCTTCATCTAAAAAGATATCCGTAAGGGCGCATTTGAGCGTGACCGACTCGTTGATGTTATACAGCTCCGCAAGGTCGCCCAACTGGCTGTCCGGAAAGTCCACGTCCATGCAGACACCGGCAATGCGTATATCGTAATCATCCACTGAGATAAGTTCCTTCACAGTACCTTTGCGACCGACCATCGCCGTTTCAACAATCGTCTTCTTGCCCCGGATAGAGATGACGGCGTTCGGTATCTCGTATTCCGCCCCCTTATGTTCCAGAACCACCGGCATGAAATACCACCGTCCTTGCGCGTCCTTCTTCCGTAGCGTAGAACCGAAGTCGGAGTTCGTTTTCTCCGAAGCCGCTTCACCGGGGTATTCATACCCGTCTCCTTTATATTTTGCGGGGGCGTCAGGAATGAACCCGCCGGGGTACGGAAAACCTTTATACCCGATTACGTTAAGCAGCATGTCGCCCAAACTGAACTGGCTTACCCGCTTGAACGTCTGCGCCACCTCTTTGACTGTATATTTTGATGCCATAACTTATCCCTCTCCCAATTCCTCTAATACGTTCATGATTTCCCGGCGTATCGTGTCAATTCCTTCCCGGTCGGTATTAGCCACGTGTATCACAATTTCATCACACACTTTGGCTACCTGGACGCTACGCCCGCTATCGTTATACGTCCGGCTGTTATCGGTCGTAAACCGGTTATTGGTTTCCCGGATATTCTCCACATTGTAAGCATCAGAACGTTCAGGTGTCGGTATATCCATCGCCTGCACGTTCGGAGCGGAAGCCAGTATGACCGGAACGGCAACAGCCGCGGCAATCTTCCGGACGTTCTGCATGATGTCGGCCAGGTAGTTCGTTTCTCCGGCGTCATACGTCTGGGTACTGTCATCGATCCGGGTTCCGGGCGCAGGGGTACTATTTAAAGCACCGGCTCTCCCGGCTGCCGGTGCCGTCTGCACAACCGGTGCTGCCACCTTCATCGGAATCATTACCGGCTCCAGCTTCCGGGTGGCTGCCGTGTATTCGGCACTCTCTCCAAGGTTAGCCGTAACCGGTTCATCGTCCAGACGGAGCGCAGCCTGTTTCTTCGCACCTGTTTTCCCTTTGGTGGCACTCATCTTCTTCATCAGGGCATCGAAATCCGGGACAGCGGCTGCCGGGGTTGTTACAGTATCCGGCATTTCGGGGATTAGCCGGTTGGCTGCATCCGCATCGTTTGCTTCCTGTGAAGCCGCCCAACTGTCCCTGCCCGCTTGCTTGCCCTTTTCCCAGGCTGCGGAATAGTTGCCCTTTTGCAAGGTGTTATATACCGCTGATACGGGATTGGCACCCAAAACGCCTTCCCCTATATCTTTGAATCCCTCTTTGGCAAGCCCGGCGGCCTCTTTGAAGTTGCCTTTTAACATACTGACGATTGCCGAACAGACACCGCCAATTCCGGACAATACCTGTTTAAACGGTTTTACGATACTGTCGAGCAATGTTCGCCCGAATTCCTTTATAACTTCCCAAGTACCGAGAATAACCATACGGAACCCTTCAAACTTCTGCCAGCAATAGGTAACGGCTGTTATCACCGTACCGATGGCAACGGCTACCCATCCGATAGGGGAAGCAGCAAACGCCGCGTTGAGTGCCCATTGTGCGGCAGTCAAACCACCGGTGACGGCTGTCTGCGAAATATCCAGCACTTTTTTGATTCCTCCAATGACAACCGCCTTTTGGGTCCAGGCATAGTTCAACGCCATCGCTGTAGTCAGTATGCCCAATGTGGTGGTAAGCCCGACAACAATCGGGTTTCCTTCCTGGATCTGCGAATACCACCCGCTGAAAAAACCGATAACAACCTCCAGTACCGAAGACACCCCGGCAAGAACCGCTCCTGCCACGGTCAGCCCTGCGCTGATAACGGGAAGCGTCAGTTCCCCAACCTCGGTGCCGATATTCTTGAACTGGTTCCACACTTCGGTCGCCTTTTGCATACTGTTTGCCGAATACTCTAAAGCGGTATCGGTTTCACCCGCAGAATTGGCGACATCGTTCATGGATTCTTTCAACTTCCCAATATCGGAAGTAAGGACGGCAAAAGCGCTTTTCGCCTCTTTATCCACCAAACCTGCCTTTTCAAGGAAAGATGATTTCTGTTCGTCGTTCATCCTGCCCAATACGCCTTCCAAGTCGGTGAATATATCCACAACGCTACGGATCTTGCCGGTATCATCGAATACGTCCACTCCGGCCTTTGCCAGTTTGTCTCGGACATCGACACGACCCAATACGGAGAAGGCATTTTCCATCAGTGTGGCGGCACGTTCAGCGCTTTGTCCCTTACCGGTCATATAGGCAAAGGTTCCGGCTACCTCCTTATAGGCAATGCCGAGGTTATCGGCTCCGGCTATCAGGTTCGGCATGTAACGCGCAAAGTCGGCAAACTCTCCGGCTCCGACACGTTTTGCCGCAAAGAAGGTATCCAGCACTTCCTGCGCCGTCGTATTCTCCTTGCCCACGATGGAAAGCGTCTGTGCCAACGCGGCCGACACGGTATCGAGGTCGGTAAATCCCGCCTTGCTGCCTTTGAGGGCGGCATCCAATATGGAGAGGGACAGATCGACATCATTCACCTGCGAGTTGATAGCCTCGAAGCCTACCGGGGTGACCTGTACGTCCGTCTTGTTTTCTACCGCTATCTGTTTCAAACGCTTTTTCAGGTCATCCAGCCCCGCTTCGTCCAACTGGGCGGTGATGTTCACCTGGGCCATGTTCTCATCGAAGCTCATGCCGGCCATGCCCGCTGCGCCAACAGCAGTGATACCGGTGACAAGCGGGTTTTTCAGAAGTCCTGCACCGGGAATGGCATCGAATGCCTCCGAAGCCCATTTCTTGAACTTGCCGCCAGCGGCCGCTGTCTCCAGTTCCTCGATCTCATCCGTGAGCCGGGCAATCTCGCGGTTATATTCGCGGATAGCCGGAATATTGTCAGCCGGAATCCATTCCCTTTCGGCTTGCAGGGCATCAATCTTCATTTTCAGCGATCCGAGTGTCCTTCCCGTGTCACGGCAAACGCTGTCCGCAGACCGCACCTTATCCTGTACGCCTGAAAGGGCGGCCACGGTTCTGTCCGAGGTCGCCGTAATGCTACCCAATCTTGCACTGATCTGGTCACGCAGGGAAAAGATGTATTCTATTTTGTTTGCCATAATTTTCCTATGCTGTTAATGAAGTCAATTTTTACCCATTCGGCCATCCTGACCTGAAGGGCCCATTCCTCATCGCCGAGCGTCGAAGGATCGAGGTGCAGCCAGTGGCGGATCAAGGCATCCGAAAGGAACAGCCAGCCGGGTTTCTCCGCCACGGCAGTTCCTTTTATAACTTTTTTAGCTCCGCCTCCTTTACTTCGACCAGTTCGCCCAGTTTCGTGGATACACCCAGAAACAGGGCATCATCCGTCTTGATTTCTTCATCACCCGCCAGCCAGCAGTTGCCGAGTAGGATTTCGTTGTATTTCATCGGGTCATTCTTCCCGACAACGGCAGCCGCGCTGAGAGCCTGTCGGCTCGGGCGTTTCAAATAAGCCACCTTGTCGCTGACGGTAACACAAAATACGTCGCCCCATTTCTTTTTCCAGGATTCAATCTGTTCGGGGGTGATTGTCTTGTTATTGTCTTTTTCGTTCATAGTTCCATACATTATTATAGTTATACTACATTATATTCCACGTCGCAGGCGATAAAAGGCAGCGCGTGTTCCGAATAAAGGTCGCCCTCTTTGATGCTGTTCGGTGCTTCCGTGATGGAGGCATTGACAACTTTGTCGGTTTGTACGACACCGGTCTCCGAGATATAGGAAACAATGATGTCAAACTCCAAATCGGTAACGTCATCATACCCCTTGGCCTTTGCGGCCGTCTGCATGGCAATCAGTTCGGACTGGAGCACGGTAATCGTGCCCTCATATTCCTTTTTGCCCATCTGTATGCCGCGTGCCTTCTTGCCGGAGGCAAACAGGAGTTCCTTTGCACGTTTGGACTTGTATTCGATGCCGCGGATACCTTCAACCGGCTTGCCCAAAAGGACGACTGTCACGGTTGTCCAATCATATTCTTTAGAATTGAATGTTGCCATTATTCACTTTTGTTATAAGGATTATTAAACGATAAGTCCACATTGATCTCCTTCAGCAGGGCTGTAGGAACAATCTTTGCTTGTATTTTCAGGACATTGGTTGATATCAAATCCTGTTTCGGATCCACATAGGCGTTAAAACCGGAAATTTCACCTTCCATATTCACATTGACATTACGGATAAGCAGCTGTTCGTAATATTTGCAGATCGGTGTCGGCAACTGCCCGGTTTCCGGGTCAACCGCGATGCTGTCCATGATTTCATCGATATATGTCTTATAACATATCACCAATGCCTTCTGGATGACACGGGTCAAGGAAAGGCGGTTGTAATCGTCCGTTGTTGCTACCGCGGTTGCATCGTAGTTCAGGTAATACCCGTTCTTGCCGATAAACGTGCGGTAAAAGATATAACCGGCATCATGCAGGGCGTTCCAGAGGCTGTAATCCTCTTCCGGCTTTTTGCCGTCCGTCAGCCAGCCTTCCGCAGCAATGCTTCCATCACGAACACGGGCAAGTGAGATATTGACCGGGCAAGTCGCCAGGCGACCTAACACCTGACCAATCGCAGCCGAATAATATTTGCCTTCGCCCACTTTGCCGTCAGAGGCAAGCACCACCGATACGCAATTCTCGCTACCTTCTCGCGGCTGGTACAGGCTGTCCGTTGAACCGTTCCATGCCAAGGCAGGAAGCAGAACCACAAACGGGGCAATCTTATCCAGGTAATTGCTTGCAACATTCTGCGCTGCCTTTACCGCTGTCACGACATCCTGGTCGATACATTTTTCTACTGTAGCATTGTAGTCAGCCCCGGGATTTACGTTGATCCCGACAAGCCGGATACGTCCGGCGGCTGAATCAATCAGCTTCTTCAAGGGAGAACCGTCCTCCATCGAACAGATATCCGTCAGTTTCTTGGCTTCATCCACCACCAACAAGTGAAGTTCTGCGCCATCTCCGGCAGCCGTATAGAATGCCATGATATCCTTGTACAGGAGTGGGTTGTTCTCTTTTGTGATGCCGTACTTTTTCAGGTCAGCAGTACCGGCAAGGACATAAACCTTATCAAGGGCCAACGTATCATTAACAGCCTTGCCGGACAGGATCAGCCCCGAAATACCATCGTCAGACAAGGTAACAGTACCGATATTGCCGTTGCCTAACGTTATATTTACATTTGGTAAACTCATATTAATCGCGTTTTAATAGTTTTCGAACACCTTTCAAACCAAGCAGCAGCGCCAGGATTGAAATTGATATTTTCCCGATCCGCATCCACGTTTCCTGCCACCAGGTAAGACGGTTCACTTCCACCTCGACCGGTTGCGGTATATAGATGATTGAATCCTTGCCGGGCACATAAACCGTATCGGGGACGGCTTTCGCCTTGTAGTCCAGTTTCCCGTCCTTGAAGGACAGGTCGGTTTCCATCGTCTTCCCTTTCAGTTCATCCACCTCTTGCATAAGAACCCGGCCTGTGCTGTCGCATTCAAACAGAGCGGTCAGCAGCGCAGAGTCAGGCGAAAGATAGACAGGCACAAGGCGCTCCCTCACCACCGGTTCAGACACCGGTTGGCTCACGTGCGTGCCCTTCGACATCTTCGGCCCTGCGCAATTCATACAGCACAGGGCAAGCATCAGCATGATCGGCAAAAGGGCAGCGGTTCGCCTTTTCGACAGCCCGGCGAAGCCGTGCCAGTTCTTTACGTATCGCATTGATTTCCTTCTTTAGAGGTTCAACGACCTGTTCCATCAGAATGGACATCGCTTCTTTGACATTTGCCAGTTCGTCGCCGCGCGTATCCGCCTTGGAGGCTTCTACCTGCGCCCGAAGGCCATCGACCTCAGCGTCGTACTTCTTGCGCAGAAGTTTAGCCGTAAGCCACGAGCTTAACGGTGCGGTAATGATTGCAGCTGCTAAGGAAATAATCTCTAAAGGTTCCATTCTGATTTTACAAGTGTTCTTATTATTCGTTCAACAAATCCCAACCGGCTTCCACATCGGCCATGACAGCCGGGATACCGTTTTCAACCACACTTATAGCAGCGGCCAGCGCACACATTGTACCCTTATCCTCCACGTCCGGAACATAAGTTGTCGGAACCTGCATTTCCCGGCATACGCGGGTGATATAACCCGAGGTGTTGTTTTCGGTTCGCGGAGCCCACCGGCTAATAAAATCGGCAATGCTCTGCAAGCCATATTTCCGACGGTAGTTCTGCAACAGTTTAATCAGGGCACGGTAGCCATGCGCCATATCCTTGAACTCTTCGAAGGAATTATCCTTCTTTACTCCGGCCGGGACTTCCCCTTTCCAATCGGTAGCATCCGAATTTCGGATGTTACCGGGATTACAGTTTCTGATTCCTCGCGGTGCCATCATCAGGATGCTTTATATTCTGACATGATAGCGCCCATTGCCTCTTTCTTCTTCGGGAGCACGATGAAGTAATGGCGGAAGTTCACAAGGCTACGCTGGTTCAGCGGGTCTGTCTTGGCCTCGGAATAGTACATCTTTGTACTGCCGGATGCCTTGAATACACGCTTGGTGTAGAATGCCACGGATGCCTGGTACTCGTTGGCCGATGCAGCCGTACCGAAAGCGACCTTTGTTCCGGCCACCTTGTACACCGGATTGTCTGAATACTCGTACACCTCAAAGCCGTACAGGTTGGCAATCTTTCCGGTCGTATAGTTGTAATACTGGTCCTTGAACTTCTGGTCGGTCAGCAGCAGGTCATTCACGTGATCCGAGCATAGCACTAAGCGACGGCCTTGTACAGGGACTTTCATTTTGTCAAATTTATCTTTCAGGGTGATAATATCCGACATCTGAAGGCGACGTCTGCCCGTTGTGCCGCCGCCGGCCACTTCACCCGTGGTTTTAAGTACCGGAGTCTTTTCCGCATGGGAGTCAGGAGCCAATGCGTGGATGGCCTTGGCATACTTCTTTTCCTTGATGGCATCGGCATGGCGTTCCTTCAGGCTTGCCATCTTGTCATAGGAAGAAGCGTACAGTTCATCATCCGTTACCGGAGTCGGCTTAGTCTGGAATTTGTCCAGTGAGAACACCGCATCGTTATCGGTGATTTCCTGTATTGTCAGAGGGTAAGTCTTGTTGTTGACCAACACGTCCGGGTCACCGCCGACATCAATCATGTGGATTACGTCATTCTCCGCATACTGCGAGTAGTCGGGCAGCCCGTCAAGGAAGGTTGCCACGTCTCCGGCGCGAAGAGTCTTGATAAGTTCACCGGTCCACACTTCCGTCAATACTCCCTCACAGAGTGAGCCGGAAGGCATGAACTTTCCTGCCGCCAATGATACGCCTACGGCGGTTGCGGCTCCTGCCGTTGCCGACACGCCCATAAAGGCGGCCAACATGATGCCCATCACCGCATTGAACAGCAGGGCGGTCATCGCTTTCAATCCGAATTTTGTCTTCATTCGTTCTTTCGTTTTTTTGTGATTAATAATTAGGACAGTCCATTCCGTACTCCGCTTTGTACAGCTTCATATAGGTTTCTTTGTCATTTGCTCTAAGTTCCATCATCTTATCAGCCGGCACGTCCGACAGTTTCTTGTACTCCGATGTAGCGGAACTTCCGCCTGTCGGATGGATGATGTCCGTCGGTTTCTGTGCGGGGTTCATGGCCTCGAAAGTCAGTTTCAGGCTTTCCAACCCAACCTTTTTGCCGAGCTCGACAAAATGGTTCTTTTTCTCGGCCGTGATGCGGCGTTCGGTAATGGCGGCTTCAACGGCCGAGGTAATACCGGCCAGCTGCATTTCTTCCTTTTCCTTTCGCAGTTGCTCGTTGGCTGTCTTATAACCTAAAAGCACCTCGATTGTAGAAAGGATTTCTTTTTCCGTTGCCGTTTCCGGCAAGCCCAATTTCAGGGCAATTGCTTTAAAATCCATCTGTTCGTCTGATTTTTGAGTGTTATTATTAAGCAGCGGGAGATTTTCGGACTCCTCACCGGCTGCCAGTTTCAATTCTTTTCCGTCAACATTCAATATAAGTGGCAGCGCATTGTCATTGCCGCCGATATCCACCATACTGACTTCGGTCAGCTTGCTGCGGGTGACGGTCGCACGGTATTGGCCGGGCTTTACAAGCTCCGGAGCGTCGCTGTATTCCAGTACGTCCACATTGGCTGAAGCCATACGCAATGTGCCCTTTTCCCACTGCGCTTTTGCCTGCCGGCTTTCCTCCCGCACTTCGTCAAACCAGGGCTCTCCCGTCACCCGCCCTTCCTCTTTCTTCACATCCTTGATGCAGCCGATAATAACGCCACGCCAATGCATCCAAAGCAGCACGGGGTTTTTCTCATACTGGGAAATATCCATGCCTGCCGTGCTGATCCATGTGCCGTAGCAGTTGACCGACTCATCGCTTATCACTATTCTTTTTGCCATTCGTCTGTTCGTTGATATGCGCAAACATACACCATTGGTGAGTGGCTTGAAAAAATCTCCCCAACCTTTGGGAACTTTTCCCCAACCTTTGAACACTTCTTCCCAAGCCTTGTGCGGTTTGTTGCTGCCTGCCGGCTTTCTTTACATTTTTGCCGAAAAACAAACCATTTTATCATGGCATTATCAAAAAAAGAACTGGAAAAGACAAAAGAACTGGCCAGACTTTATTACCTGAATGGGGACACGCAGAAGCTGGTGGCCGAAAAGGTGGGCGTTTCACGCGTCACTGTCAATAAATGGGTCAGCGAAGGCGGTTGGGATGCACTGCGAACCGCCAAATCCATCACCCGGAAGGAACTGGTGGCCAAAATCATGAAGAAGGCCGACGAACGGCTGGAAAGCGGGGAAATGACCGCTGACGAAATGGCTAAGCTGGCAGCCAGCATAGAAAAGATAGACAAACGCACCAACGCAACGACCATTATCGAAGTATTGACTTCTTATAATAATTGGTTGGTGGCGCGCACCCAGATAGATAAAGAGTTGACGGTGGATTTCCTAAAAATGACCAACCGCTACCAGGACATATTTATTGCCGAACAGGTTTCGGCTGAGAATCCGGGTCTATAATATATAATGTATATGGCAACACAGGCAAAAGGACAAAAAGAAGCGTTGAAACGATGGAAGCAGCTTTGCGAAACCATCCAGAACTTTTCTACCGTCAACACGGCCGAGACAAAGGCCGAACAGATGGAACGCATCAACCGTGCCCGGAAGGATTATGCCTATTTCGTGGAATATTACTTCCCGCATTATTGTACGGACAGCGAGACAGGCAAGGCTATCCCATCGGCAAAACACCATATCGAGGCGGCCAAAAAGATAATGAAACGCCGGACATTGAAGGCGGTTTTCAAGTGGGCGCGCGGCCAGGCCAAATCTACTCACATGGACGTAATGATCCCGATGTGGCTCATGTGCCAGAAGCGGCGCGAAATAAACGTTATGGTATTGGTCGGCAAGTCGGAGGATGCCGCCTGCACCTTGCTTGGTGACATTCAGGCCGAGCTGCAATACAACAAACGCTATACACACGACTTCGGGACCAAATACAATGCCGGTGCCTGGCAGGACGGCGAGTTTGTCACCTCCGATGGCGTGGCATTCTTTGCCCGTGGCCGTGGCCAGTCGCCGCGTGGTCTCCGTTACCGGAACCGCCGTCCGGACTATATCGTCATCGATGACCTTGACGACGACGAGCTGTGCGAGAATGACAGTCGTGTGCGTAAGATTACGGAATGGGTCAAGGAAGCCCTTTTCGGGGCATTCGGCGCCGAGGGCGGCCGTTTCATCATGGTAGGCAATCTGATCAGCAAATGCAGTGTATTGGCAAACATCGCTGCATCGAAAGGTGTGGAGGTAAGCCAGGTGAATGTCCTGGACAAAAACGGCAAATCCGCATGGCCGGAATACTGGACACCGGAACGTATTCAGGAAAAGCGGGAGTTCATGGGTTACCGTGCCTTTGAAAAGGAATACATGAACAACCCCATCAAGGAGGGTTCCGTGTTTAGAAAAGACTGGATCCGGTGGAAAAAAATACTGCCGCTTGACCGGTACGACGAAATAGTGGCCTACTGTGACCCCTCGTTCAAAGGCTCGACACAAAACGACTATAAGGCTATCAAGGTATGGGGAAAGGCCGGGGCGGAACTGCACCACCTCTACGCCTTCGTCCGGCAATGCTCTGTTTCGGAAATGGTCCGCTGGTTCTATGATCTGCACGAACGGCTGCCTGAGGGTGTCATCTGCCGGTATTTCATCGAGGCGAACTTCTTGCAGGACATCCTGCTGGATGAGTTCGCCACCGAAGGGAAACTCAGAGGTTACCAGCTTCCCATACAGGCCGACAAACGCAAGAAACCGGACAAATTCCAGCGTATCGAGGCGGTTTCGCCGCTGTGGGAACGTGGCTTCGTCTTTTACAACGAGGACTTGCAGAACGACCCTGATATGCTGGCAGGCATCGAACAGACCCTTTCCATCGAAAAAGGAAGCCGGACACATGATGACGGCCCGGATGCGGACGAAGGGGCTATCTATGTATTACAAAAGCATACACGAATGCAGGAGTTTAAACCGAGTATCGGCACACGCCGGTCTCCTAAAAATATGTGGTAATGATACAGTTTATCAAAGACATGATTCTGAATTACAGAATAAGACGCGCCATCCGTTTGGCGGGTGAGCTATCCGAAGTGAGCAAACGGAAATACCTGGTCCTCCTGGTGGCCGGAGTACCGAAAGTATTTTCCAAGCAGGAACTGAAAAAGATGATCGCACAGCGCAAGTTCCGGAAGGGGACGACTATTCAAGACCTTGAAAAACGTGCAATCCTTATAACCGGATAAGCCTATGTTTCTGACGGAAGAAGATTATATCATGGCAAGCGACACCGCGCTGAAGGTGTTGCAGCAAAGTTCCAAGGAGAATCGGGAGCGTGCCGAACGGATGGCCATAGAGGAAGTATCCGGCTATCTGCGCAGCCGGTATGATGCAGCAAAGGTATTTGCAGCCACCGGTGATGACCGCAACGACCTGATTGTGATGCGGACCTGCGATGTCGCGCTTTACCACCTGTCGTCATGGCTTCCTAACCGTATGGGGCACGAGATACGCAAGGAGCGTTACGAACTCGCCCTGAAATGGCTGGAAGGGGTACAGGCCGGGAAGATTACGCCGGACTTGCCGACCGTGACCGGGGAAGACGGGGAAGAGGACATAAACAACCCCATGAAATGGGGTTCGGAGAAAAAGAACATTTATATATGGTAGGCTATGGCAAAAAGAAACAGATACAGCAATGACCTGAGGGTCGGAAATTTCAACCTGGCATCTGCCCGCGACCGCAAGCGGATCCAGTCGATGACCGTCGAACTGAAGCTCCAGGCCGATGCGCTCACGCAAAAGGACATGCGCTCGTGGCGGCAGGCATGGCAGACCGCCATCGACGTTGAGAACCCACGAAGAGGAAGGCTTTATGACATCTACCGTGATGTTGAAGTGGATCTTCACCTGGGCGGCTGCGTGGACCAGCGCAAAGGCTTCGTCGAAAAGAAAAGTTTCAAATTGGTGGATCGGGAGGGCAAACAGAACGATACGGCCACGCAAATACTGGAGGCAGCCTGGTTCAAGGACCTGGTCGGGTACATACTGGATTCCCGCTATTGGGGGCATTCCCTCATACAGTTGGGGGATATCATCACGGTAGAGGGCGAAATGCGTTATACCGGCGTCGAGGTGGTCAACCGGAAACACGTGATCCAGGAGTATGGCGTAATCATACGGGAACAGGGTGATGAATGGAAAACCGGCATACCTTACCGGGAAGGGCCGATGGCCGACTGGGTGATTGAAGCCGGGAAGCCACGGGACCTCGGCCTGTACCTCAAAGCCGCCACGCAGACCATCCCGAAAAAGAACATGCTCGCCTATTGGGACCAGTTCGGGGAAATATTCGGGATGCCGATACGCATTGCCAAAACATCATCCCGTGACCCGAAAGACCGGGCGCAAATTGAAAACATGCTTTCCAATATGGGGGCAGCCCCGTGGGGCATGTTCCCGACAGACACGGATATAGAAATCAAGGAGACGACACGGGGCGACGCTTTTAATATTTATGACAAACGTATCGACCGTGCCAACTCAGAGCTGTCGAAAGGTATCCTGAACCAGACAATGACCATCGACAACGGTAGCAGTCTGTCACAGTCGGAAGTCCATTTGGAAGTATTCGAGAATGTGGTGGAAAAGGATGCCGACCTCGTAAGGGATATCGTGAACGACCAGCTGCTGCCGCGTATGGTAAAACACGGGTTCCCGGTGAAAGGCCTGCATTTCGAGTGGGACAATTCCATCGACTACACACCGGAGCAACAGTTTGAATATGAGAAAATGATTGCAGACCGCTACGAGGTGGACCCGAAATATTTCATCGACAAATACGGTGTTCCCATCATCGGAGAGAAGAAGCAGCCGGAACAGGCAGCCTTGGCACGCCCTTTTTTCGATTGAGCCCGGATGATTATGCCGGGCTGCACAACCGTATCGGGGAACTGTACCACACAGGCTCCCTGCAACTCTCTGCCGAAGATTACCCGGATACTTCCGGTGTGGAGTCGGCCTTTGAAAAGGCTATGAAATGGCTGCATAAAAAACGCATCTTCGGGGCAGGCATGCTCAGCGAAAAGCCGGTGCGCCATCTGATAGAGGAAACGGCCTCTTACCTGTCAAAGGGTATTGAACGGGGAATCATGGAGGAACAGCCGTCAGAGGCGATGGTCTCCAGCCTCCGTGAAAGCGCCGGTGTCTTCTCCGGGTTCAAGACGTTTCACGAAATGAAGGAAGCGGCAGGTTTGTTGCTGGATGAAAACGGCGGTCTAAAACCGTTTGAACAGTTTTCAAACGATGTTCAAAAGATTAATGATGCTTACAACAAGCATTATTTGAAGACGGAATATAATTTCGCCGTACAGAGCGCACAGATGGCCGCAAAGTGGGAAGAGCAGCAAGACGATGGCGAGGGTCGCTATCTGCTCCAGTACCGTACTGCCGGGGATAAAAAGGTACGTCCGGCACACCGGGAAATGGAGGGCATCACCCTGCCTGCATCAGATCCTTTTTGGGATAAGTATTACCCGCCGAATTCATGGAATTGCAGATGCCAGGCCGTTAAGGTCCGTGCATCCAAATATCCGGCAACGGATAGCAGTGAGGCCATGAAAGCAGGGGATAAGGCGACAGAAGGCAAATACGCGGAAATGTTCCGGTTCAACCCCGGCAAGCAGCGTGCGGCCTATCCTGCTTACAACTCGTACACCATCAGTAAGTGCAAGACCTGTAAGAAACGGCAGGAACTGGCTAAAATACCGAGTAACGAACTTTGCGCGGCATGCCCGATCATCCACGAATGCGCAGGAGATATCACCAAGTCCCAAGCTGCGATTGAACGTAAACATTACCTCAGGGAAATGCAACCGCTATTGAAGAAAAAGGTCATGCTGGAGATTGACGGGGTGAAAAAAAGTATCGGGTTCCGCAAGAATGGGAATGAACACCTATTTAGTGATACATTCGGGAGATCTTCTGTTTTGAAGAAGGAACATTTATCCGGACTGGATAAGGTTCTTGCAGAATCTGTATATGTCAAATGTGTAGGAATAGACCCTTCCCACCCTAAAAAGGACATAAAACGTTTCTATTATTTCAAAGGAGAGATTGACGGGAAAACAGTATATCTAAATGTGGGTGAAACTGATTTTGTCACAAAGAAAGGAAATGTGGTACATGATTGCTACCTGTATTCTATCACAGATAAAATAAAATAAACGTATATACTGGCGGCATCTTAGGTTTACAGGACCAGGTCTGCCCACTCAACACATACGTTTACATCGCAAATATACAACTAATAATCTAAAATCCAATCTTATGGACGAAGATTTTAAAAAAGAGGTCATCGACCGGTCACTGGAAGATATCAAGGTCGAATTTGACGAAGAGTTCGACCGGAACTTCGAGCGTAAGGCGTTCTTTGACGAAAAGCAGTGGCCGGAGCGCAAATTTGATGACGGCGTCGGGTCGCTCATGCAGCGTACCGGTGGACTGCGCGGGAGCATCCGGAGCCGGAAACGGCGTGACGAACTGGTTTATTCTTCTTCCAAACCCTACGCACGCATTCATAACGAAGGCGGGGAAATCAAGGTGACAAAGAAGATGAAGGGGTACTTTTGGCACAAGCTGAAAGAGACACAAGACAAGTACCAGTACAAAAAGGATGGTGAAAAACGGAACAACAAGCGGAACCGGCAGCTCTCCGACAAAGAGGAGTTTTACCGGGCAATGGCCCTGAAAAAGGTAGGTTCGACCATCCAAATTCCCGAACGTCGCTTCATCGGAGCGGGGCGGGCAACCGACCGGATTATCCGCGAGATAACGGAACAGAATTTTGAAGACTATTTAAAACGACATCCAATCATAGACAAATGAGAAAGATATTATACCAGGAACTAAAGAAACGCCTGTCGCGCCTTTTACTGGCCGACGGTGGCGATATTACCTTTGTATCGGAAGAACGTATCAAGGAAATACTGGAGGCCGGAGAAACGCCCGATTACGCAATCAAGCATATCGGGCTTTGGAACCGACAGGTGGAGTTCATCGAACAGGAGTCGCATTTCCCGATGCCCGCCGTGTTTGTGGAGTTCGGGAAACTATCATGGAGACACCAGCAGGGAGGCTTGCAGGATGCCGACCTGACCATAGGGCTGCATATCCTGACCGAAGCCCTGCCGGAAGGGTACGATGGTGAGGAGTTTCATTTGGATTTGCTCGACAAAATAAACCGATGCCTGCACGGGTTCACCGGCAACTATTGGGGCGCGTTCAAGCGCTCTGCGTCCATTCCCTGCCACGACCACGAGGAAATACTGGATGACACGGAGGTTTATCAAACTCTTTTATATGATGATTCAGCGGTCAAAAAACTGGTAAAATGGCCCGTGCCGGCCGATATCAAGACGCAGGTGAGGAAACTCTGATCAGCCGAAAAGCGACAGTTGCAAATCATCTTTCCGCTCCATAACTTTAGGGTTGGCAGCAGCGTTGATGTAGTTATAGAAGGTGTTTTCCGAGATGCCATAAATAGGATGGATGTAGCGTCGCCAGATCTCGCGGTTAGATAGTCCGGATTTGGCGTATTCGTCATAGATGGCGTTCACCTCGATGACACGTTTTGCATAGGAACATCCTTTTGGCTTCATACTCTTACAATTACTTCAATTACAAAAGTACAAAAAAGTCATTTCCAAAAGAAACAAACGGCAGGACATTTTTACATATCCTGCCGTTTGTATATTATCCTATGTCTTTCCAATGGGTGACATAGCCGTCATCTATATTACAATAATACTCTACTTGACCGTTTGAATCAATCCAAATTTCTCCTTCTTTGTCTATTTCACCAATATATTCATAATCTCCGGTATGGAATTTTACTTTCTTGCCAATCTCCGGCAGACTATCGACAACTCTTATCCAGCCATCATCTTCCAATATGTGAATTTGATTTTCCATTTTTACCATATCTACTCCTTTAAATATTGAAATTCTCCAAATAAAACTAATACCGGTTCTGTCTTCCCCATCACCCATTCACCGCGTTTATTATCTTCTCCTTCAGGTGAAGGTACGGTTTGGTGCACACTCCCGGGTATTAGCCCTATAAATTCTTGACCACAAGCGTTACAACGAGTAATCTTAATAGAGCCACATCTTTGCAACTTCCGGCATGTTCCCATTTTAGGGATGCTTCTTTCCGGTATTTCAATCGTTCCTAATCGATAGGATTTACCGATTATGCCACATCTCTTACATATATATATATCATGCGGGCGTTTTCCTTCTATCGTCACAATATTGGTTTTCTCCCATTCGTGACCACCTTCAGATAAATTAAATTCTTGCATATCTTTGATTTTACTAAGATTAAACAAAGGCCGGAATTACCCGGCCCTGTTGTTATTATACCTTTTCTACATAAATCCCAACCAACGCTGACAAATCCTGATAAACCGGTTGTCCGGTGTTCCGGGTACATCGGTAAGTAGCACCGCCCTGAGAATAGTATTTGCCGGAGAACAACTCCATATTGTTATTGTACGGTATTGGGTCGTCCTGCGTTCCCGCATGCTCCTCGTTGATTTCCTCATAGAGGGCCGCGGTATCAATGCTGGGGGGCTGGTTTGCCAGGACAGTGGAAATCTCCTGTCTTACCCGGTAGAGGCGATCTTCATACCGGACGCGGAATTTCGCTTTCAGAGTCTTGCCGATGAAGTCTTTCCATTCAGGGTGGATTTCCTTCAACTGGAGAGCTTCATTGTTCGTCATGTCGGTATTGTTGATGGTCATTTGCGCAAAGAGGACCGCTTGCTGTTCCGGCGTTTTCTTGGCCGAGGCGATAGCTACACGTACTTCCTCCAGCGTCATGGAGGATGGTTCCGGGTAACCCTCCTGAAAATTGATTACAGTCAGCGTTTCGATTGTACCGGCATTGGCAATAGAATCAAGTTGCTTTTTGATGTTCTTATCGCAGTCGCCATAATTAGCCAATACACGACCGGAAATGAACAAAGCTTCATCGGGTGAGACCTCGACCACTCCGGATTCTGTAATAAGGGGAACAGTTGCATCGTTGTCCTTCACCGCCTGTTCTGCCTGGCTGCGCAACAGAAGTATGCCGCTTCGTTCCAGCGTGATATTCTTTCCGTCCAGTACGAAACGGCCTACGGCTTCCTCTCCGCTGCACCATATCGACATGACCGATTTAACGTCCGACAAATCAGGCTTGAACAAGAACGTTTCTTCCATGTAGTTTACGCCTTTCACTTTGCCTTCTTTGTCGGCGGGGTTGTCCTGTACGTCCCAGCGGACATTCCATTTGTTCTGATCGGCGTTGATACACTCAAACAGTGATACGCCTTTAGTTCCTTGTACTCTTTTCATTTTGTTTCCTCCTGTTTTTGTAATGTTAAACCTAAAGCGGCCATAGCCATTCCCAATTCCATTTCCTTTTTTTGTTCTTCCATAAGTTCTGTAGGGAAAAGAATCGGTTCTTCAACCATTTTTTGCCAGACTTCATCCGACATGTTTATATTAGCCAAATAAGCTGCCGCTTGCACTGTCTTTTTATCCAGTTCTATCAAAATCTTTACTTTTTCCTCCATAATTGATTATTCTTGATTGTTTTCCGGCACGTAAGCCGAAATATAGGTTGTTACTTCACACGATACAATGACGCGACCCGAACCCTTGCACTGGGGGCAGACTGCACCGTCTTTTACTCCCTTGCCCTCGCAAACCTTACAAGCTACAATATGAGGCGGGATTGTCTTTTCGCGTTTGGGTGCAGGTGATTCCATTCCGGCCGGTTGCTGCGATTCCGACTGTCTTTTAACCTGCTTTCTGCTGAATCTTTGAAAAATGTTGTTCATATCGATTATAATTGGTTGTTGCTTTCGTTGTCTGCCTTCCAGCTGACCGTTACGACTGCCTTCAGGCGTTTGCTTCCTTTGCACACGGGACACTCCAGTTTGATGCGTTCCCCGTAATCATCCATTCCCCAAAACCAGCCGTTGCCGTGGCAATGGCTGCATTTGAAGCCGCCGAATTCCACCCGTTCGACCGGTTGCTCTTTTAGGAAGAGCGGCGGCTGGATTAACAGGACCGGCTGTTGCTTGCTCATGCTTCCGTCATACCTAAAGGAACACAAATCCATGCGCCGTTCTCATTCTTCACCTCAGCCCGGATAAACTGCTTGCTGACGGCAGGCTGGTAGGCTTCTTCGATGATCTGCACACCTTCCATGAAACGTTCCGATCCGGTTTCTTCCGCAATCTTGCGGAGCTGAACCACGCGACTTGCCTTCAGCGTGCCCTTAGCATCACGGGCCAACAGACGAAGCACCATTTTCACGAGTGCCTTTGTCTTTTCATCGCTGGCCAAGCCTTCGATATACTCCTTGACGATGGCGATGCCGTCTTCCACCGTGTCACGGTACCCGTCAGTGGTATAAACACCCACTGTGATACGTTTATCACCGGCTGAGTTGGTGAAGGTGTCGGATCGCTGCCCGTCCTTTTTCAGTTTCAGTACTTCCGACTTCATCTCGATCACATTACGGAAATCGTCCAAAACCGCCTGCTTGGTATCCTTGATTCCTTGGCTCAAGCATTGCAAAGAGGGAATTACCCGTTCGATGGTTTCATCTACCAGATCCCGGTAGGCTTCGCGGTCGCGTTTGGCCTGTTCCTTAGCGGTCTTTGCCGCCTTTTCAGCCTTGAATGCTTCAAACTGCTCTCTTTCTTCGGCTGTCATTTCGACTGTCTGTTTTACTTCTTCCATGATTCGTTAATTTAAAAGTTGATTACTATCGTTCTTTTCTCTGTCTTTCTTGTTGATGATACGTAGCTTGATAGCCACCATATCCAGTTCTTCGACGGTAAGTCTGGCGAACTTCTTCCCGCTGATCCGGGTATTCATGCAGAAGGCATCCACCCGTTCCCAGTCGGTGGTGTCAATACCATGCTTTTGCATCAGCTTCAGCGCCACTGAACGCTTCTGCCGCAACTGTTCGCGGTAGATTTCCCGCACCTTCCGGTTCTGGTCCATCTGCTGCATGGCCTCGCACATGTCGTTGTATTCCTTGGCAGTCATTTCGCGAAGCGAATCTGTTCTACCACCGGTGTACTGGTTTACCAGTTCCGCCTTCAGTTCTTCCCGGTCTGTTGTGGGTAAACGGTTCAAAAGGACATAGAACCGTGCGTAATTGCGTGTTTTCATTCAAAGTCCTCCTCTTTAAGTCCATACTCTGCCATCAGTGCATCGTGCGACAATCCCGAGAAACGTTCGGACAGTTCGCTAAAGATGAAGGCCTGGTCTGTAAATGAAAAATCCTCCGACTTTTCCACCGCGTCATTCAATATTGCTTCTATAACTTCGTCCATGATATTATGATTTACTGTTATTTTTCTTTTCTTCCGTTCCAATATTGGGTAGCGCCTTCTGCCCATATCGTAAAATGATTGCCGGGTTCTGTGATGAAGCGGCCTTTGCATACCGCCCGGAACCCTTCCACGCGTATCTTCATGTCCGCATCGTATGCCACTTTCTTGGCTGCACGGCCTTCCGGGTTTTCGCCTTCCGCGTGACTGATGAATATCAGCAGTTTGTTCGGGTGACGTTCCTTCAGACTTTTGTAGGAGGCGTATGTGAGCCCGCTGTATTGAAAACTGTCAATGATCACCACCTCCGGGCTCCTTCGCTTCAAAAGCCGCTCGCTCAATTCGTCCATCTGTTCACGGTCAAGGATGATAAACCGCCGGTTTACCTCTTCCATCCGTTCACGGTTGAGTGAATTTTGCAAGGAGAGTCCTGTACTTTCTTCCAAGCTGTCATAAGCAACCCTGCACCACCGGCACAGATATTTGGCCAACTTCATAACAAAGGCACTTTTCCCGTTTCCGCTTTGTCCCCAGATAATCCATGTTCCGGTTTGCGCCGGTTGGCCGAATGCCGCTTTCCATTCCCCCTCGAACGGAAAGCTCGGTATGCTCATTTTTTGCACCTCTGTAGGCGAATAGGCTCTTCTCATACCGGCACCTCCTTTACTGCTACCTTGCAATTGGTAGCTGCCCGTATTTTTGCGGCCAGCTCCAATTCTTCCAGCTCGATCACGATAAGTCCTTCCGTGCGTGCCCTTCTTACTCTAAGATCGCAAGGGTATTCACCTTCTTCCCATAAGAGTAGCACATGAGCCGCGTATTGGTATTCCATGCCCAACTGATATATTTTCTTTACTGCCATATCAAGCCTCCTTTCTCAGTTTTTCAATCTCTGTATAGACACGTCTCAAACTTCCCCCGGTACGGTTCACCACCTTCACGATATCGGTACTCTCCGGAGCGTTCAGCTTGGCCACCATAGCCGCCTGCGCCTTCAAAAAGACTTCGCGTTCCTTGGCATTGTCCGGGGTAACCTTGCTGTATTTGTCGCCATATCTGGAAAGCATTTCGGTATATCCCACTTTCTTGCATTCAATAGAGCGGTTTATCTTTTCCTTCAGCCCGTCTGCACCCATCATATACCAAGCGCAGCAGCGTTCCGTAGCGTTCCAAAGCGCCTTCAACTCCAGAAAGGCTTCATATTGCAGGTCTCCCGCTTCGTCAAGAATAATCAAAGGGGTATCCAACGTTTTCAGATAGAATACCAGGTCATCGTACACATCTACGTACCGGCCGTTGGTACTGATGCCAAATTCGCGGGCAATATGGCGTATCAGCCGCTGTTTGCTCTTGACCTGGGAGCAGTCCACATAGATGGCATTCCGGTGCGTCTTGACGTACACGCGAGCGGTGAAGGTCTTCCCGATATTGGCCATGTCGCAAAGGATGGCGCTAACACCGCTTTCCTGGCACATGGCCAGCTGTTCTGTGATAAAGATATAGGTCGGGGTTTCCGCGGCTTTCCACACCATCTCCTCGGCCAGTGAAACGTTCAGTCGGCGGGCGATGCATATCCAATTGGTATCGCTCACCTGACGGTCAATGTTGCCCTTTTTTATTGAGTTGTACACACTGCCCGATATGCCCAGCGCTGCTGCGTGCTTGTTGTCGCTTGGGTAATTCTCGCGATTGGCTTTGATAGCCTCGATAATACGCTGTTTGATGTCTCTTGTAATTTCCATATAATTGCTGTTTTAATATCATTAAAATACTATTAAAGGGACTTTCTGCCGCTTCCCTTGAACTGGCTTACATCATAGTTCAGATAATCGATTTCCTCGCTTTCGCTTTGTTCTACCGGCTTGGCAACCGCTTCCCTTATCTGTTCAGCCGCCTTTTTCTTCATTGTCACAACCGGCTTGATGGCCTCACGTTTCATCATGGCATCAAACTTGCTGATCAGCTTGTTTTGTTCGGTCATGATTCTTTCGTCCTCATCGGTACGTTCGGCCAATGCTTCGTTGTATGTACCTACATCCTTCAACCGGTCTATCAGGTTGCCGTTCTGATAAATGTAGATATCGCCTATTTCACCGTTATCATCTGGCAGGAAGTAGGCATCCACCTTCAGATTGTTAGGTTCCAGCCGGTCGAGTACTTCCGGGCTGCTCAGCCAATAGTCCTTATACTGGATCCGACAATAACTGTTGCGTCGGATACTGGTACTAACCTGTTCCCCGATAAACCGGTAAAGCATGGCTTTGTCGAGCGGTTGCAGGTTCGGATTCATATTGCCTACCAGCACTTGCCAGCGCGTCATCCCTTGGTATTTTTTCTGGTTGGGGTGTGGCGAGTTGTTGAATTCCCTCACGTCCATCATATCTTCCGTTATGAGCTGCTCCCAAGTATAGTATTCATGATCCTCATAAGTATCGTTCAGTTCGTCGCTTATCTTCTTGCTTTCGGTCCGATATTTTTCATTTCGGGCATAAAATCTACCGATGCCGAGGTGGTTCCGGTGTTCAACGCTCTTTTTCTTTGCACCGTTAAAATGTTCTGCACGCTTTTCCTGCGAGTTCAGAGGAGCGCAAAAACGCACAAATGGGAATACGACTCCAGCCTTCAGAAAACCTTCCTTCCATTGGCTCATCAAGTGGTTTTCCACTTCCACCTGTGCCGGAATGCCCCAGCCGTTCCGCTCGATCAGCCGGAACATACTCCGGAACATATCCACTACCAGGTCGACGTTCTTGTTCCGGTTATAGGCAAATCCGACAACGCACTGACTTGCCACGTCATAGGCGTAATACGCTTTGGGTCGTGCCTTTGTATCCTTTAACTTACGCGGAAGGTCTCGGTCGTCAAACGAAATCTTACTGAATGAGAACTCCGGTGCATGGCGATGCACATGGGGGCGCTGGCTATGCATGAAGGTGCTCCAGCTCATTTGTGATTTGTTTATCAAAGCCTGATTCTTGGGTTGGTTCAATATGTTATTGATGGTCGATTTACTTAGTTTCAAAGGCTTTCCGTTCTTATCAAGGAAATCCGTAGGGTTATATATCTCGCCCGTCTGCGGATCTATCACCTCCAGCTTCCCGTTGACAAAGTCCGAATACATACACCAGACATCACTGTTCCAGGGTTTGTTGGGCATGATTGCCAAGGAAAGAACAAGCCGCTCAATATTCACGTTCACCTTGCGGGTATTCTGGTTGCCGAACTTGCCGCTGATGAGGGATGCGTAGCCTTTCGCCTGGAAGTCCATCACTTTTTTCTTGAAACGGCTTACCGATGTCGGCAGGGTGTGACCAAACTCTTTCTGATAGAAACTGATTGCACCGCTCATTTCTTCCCACATTACGCGGCTTCCCTGCATCACGGCCCGCTTCATCCGTACATCGTTCAGCAAGCGGATAACCGCTTTGATGGCAGATGCGTTCAATGTATATTCCTTTTGTTGTTCCGGCTCCAGCGGCTTCCCTGAGGGCAGGCGGTAAAGAGAATACCAGCTTTGCGCCTCGGGGTCAACTTCCCAGTGAGAGCCAAACCAGTTTCTAAGCATTTCTGTTTCCATATTACCATATTTTTGAGTCACCAATTCTTTATATTTCTCCGGCAGGCTTTCCACGGATACCAAGGCAGACACGCCACGTCCGATACCTTTGCGCACAACCTTTACCTTTTTCCGGTGTATAAGCTGTTTGTAACAGCTTTCACTCATGATCGGGGCAAGCTCTTCACGTGACAGCATCGATGGATGCATTCCATTCAACTGTCGGGATTTGCTGTAATCCGCTATTCCATTCGGGCGAACAACCGGGCGATCGTCGCGCGTCAAGTCGGCCATTGAAATACATAATATCTTCCCGTAGTATTCCATACAGACCTCCTTTACAGTGCGGATATCCAGTCCTGAATACCTTTGATGTCGCTGACCATTATGTTTTCCCAGCGTCTTACGCATTCGCCATCAACAAAGGCATCGCAGTTGCCGTTTTTCTTGTTGACTTCGAGCATGGCACCGTTAGGGAAATACTGGCGCATATAGTCGTCATGGTCATGAAATGTTTCAAAGTCATTTTCTGCGGAAATGATATAACCGCCACGCTTTGTAGCGAGGGTACGGATACGCTTGGCGAGGTCTGTGTCGCTCTGGAATGCCAAAGCCTTAAACACCATCCGTTCGGTTACACCGAAAGCCTTTGCAATAAACGCGCGGTTCTCTTTAGTTACTGTTATTCTCTTGTTCATCTTTATTTCTGTTTTGCTGTTAATAATCTGTTTTTAAATACTTCCGCTATTCTCCCGAACCACGGAAGTTTTGCTACCTTTGTAGCATGTCAAACCAAAAAATTGAATCGTTTATGAAAACTAATAAGAAGTCCCCAAGAAGGTGGAGATTAAACTATGTCATTACATATCTGGATTCCGACAAAGCAGATGGGTTCCGACATTTTGTTCATGACATTTTAATCTCTGTAGCAACACTTCGCAAAATTGACTACGCGATAGAGGTCGGGTCTTCAATAGCTGACGAAATGCGCCATAGTAGTCGTAAAGACCTGCAAGGCGTTGTTGCTGACATGTTCTATTTCCGCTCTTCACCGGATTCGACGTCCTCGATAACGGAATTTCGCTCAATAATCGGCAATTTGTTTCGCGGTTATGATGTCTTTTGGTTTGCGGATTGCTTTGATGTTCATTGCCTGCTACAGAAATGTCTGAAAGAGTATCCTTTCCCTGAAAAGTTTTATCGCCCTTTATCGTATCCGTATGTGGAAGTCCATAACGGGAAAGAAATAACTCTTTGTGTGACTGCGGAAGGTCTCGAAAACTTATTAATCGAGGATTCTGATCCGTCTTTGAATTAGAGAAGGCTGAACTTGCACTTATACAATTTACTATATGTCCGGATTTTAATTCGGATTGATTTTTTATTGCCTTTTCCATTGTATTCATTATCTAAGTTCAACAATAATCACTTCGTCATCAAACGTCCTGGCCAACTCCGCTTTGAAATAGCCCATCGAACACTCGCCGTCGAATACGGCTATAAACGTCACGTTGTCCACCATGTAAGCGAAGGTGTCTTCTTCGTGCCTGAACTGATCCAAAAATTCCTCGACCTTCGACCAGTCGTGAAAACTCACTGAAACTCTAATTGCTTTCATACGCTTTATCTTTATAATGTCTCGTGGGCGATCCCGGATTCGAACCGGGGACAATGGCTTCTATGGGTAAGTTTCGCTTGTTCTACCAGACTGAACTAATCGCCCGCCCGTCTTTCCGGGCTGCCACCCGTCTCTTTACGTCTTCCGGGTTGTCACGCTCGGTTTATCCTATAGTCTATTTACCTTCATTCAATTCTATCGGTTGCATGGAAATGGCATCATAGAAGCCCTCTTCGTGGTAGAAAGCAACTACAAGACCTGTTTTTTTCTCTCGGATCTCAATCTGCGTGGTAGCAATGTTGCGACCCGGCACCACGTACAGATCACATTTACCTCTCATCCCTTTTACGTAATTACCTACCGCCAAAACGACAGCCTTATTTACAGCAGAAACGCTTTCGCTATCCATCTCCTTTGCAGGCACGTTTCCAGTCTCGAATCTCAGTATCATATTCTTTGCTCTTTTTAAGTTTTACTTCTAATATTCGTGAATCTCGGCCCTTTTTAGTATATTTGGCCGCTGTTCATCACTGAACACGGTGCAAATATACAAAACATTTCGCCATATGCAAACAAAAGAACAAAAAATATCGCCAATAAAGCAAAGGATTTTGTCTTTTGCTGGTACTTTAGGTATAAGCAAGCGTGATTTTTACAGTAAAATAGGGGTGTCAAGAGGGACTCTTGAGAGTAGTACAGGTATCACAGAGGATGTAATGGCGAAATTTATCGCCACCTATCCAAACATCAATAGTGATTGGCTGCTAACCGGTAGAGGACAGATGTTGAAAGATGATGGCGGCATACCGAAAGACTTGGTTCGAACAGATCCGGCAAAAGGTGTGAATTATATTGGGGCCACTGCGCCAACTGGTACTGGTTCCTATGGTACTGCTGAGGATAAAACAGAGGAAACAACTGCCAGAATTGCTACCCAACCAGGTGAGGGCATCCCCTTGATACCTTTTGAAGCGATGGCCGGTGCACTCACATGTGAGCAAACGGTATTGGAATACGAATGCGAACGCTATGTTGTACCTATGTTCAAAGGGGCAGACTTCCTTATTCCGGTGAAAGGATCATCCATGTACCCGAAATACAGTTCCGGTGACATCGTAGCCTGCCAGCGCGTATCGATGAGCGACCTGTTCTTCCAGTGGAACAAGGTGTATGTAATCGACACCAATCAAGGAGCACTAATCAAACGCATCAAACCGGGAAGCGATCAAGAACATGTATTGATAGTATCAGACAATGAGAAGTACGACCCATTCGAATTGCCACTCGCTGCCATCCACGCGGTCGCACTCGTCATTGGCGTAATACGACTCGAATAGCACTCAAACGCCCCACGCACGCACATTTTATACCTTAAAAGGTTACCATATTACATAATATACTGAATAATAGATAATTATACAATGTTTAGATATAATTATATACCGTTTGCAAGTGGCTTTTTCTACCCATTTAAACGGCTTTTTCTGCCAAAAGGGGCATTTATTTTACATTTTGTATATCTGTACGAGGTCTGAAAGCATGGTTTTTGTAACCCTTTTGTAACCCTTTTAACATTTATAATGTAACCCTTATACGTAACCCTTTTCGTAACCCATTACGTATAAAAAAAGCCGCTGAAACGCTCCGGGAAGTAAGCGAAACAGCGGCTAAACAGCTATATAACAGCAATTTATATAGTACTACGAATAAGGTGAGAGACAACAATCCGAGCGCGCTTGGTCATCCGGATGCTTCCGTCCTCCATTTTGGCGTGCAAAAGGGTGCTTTTCTTGATCCCGATACGGTCTTCATCCAACGTATCAAACACGGCAGAAAGGCTACCGAAATAGAAGTCTTTCTTCTCAAAAATCAAATGAACATGTACTACCTTAATCTGTCCCATATCGCACTTTTTCTACTGCAAATATACCAAATAACGCTTATATGGAAGAATTTACGCCAAATTATTTTCAATCACACCTCAAATTTGTACTCAAAATAAGAGCCGCCAGAACAGACGTCATTATGGCGCGTTCTAACGGCTTTATAAAGCTATTCCAATAAAGAAACGGGAGTAAAGCCAAAAGGCAATAGAGGCAAAGAAAACGGCCTCATTTGAAGGAAAATCAGTATATTTGCTAAAAAGAACAGGCTATGGATTTATGTGAGAAAAAGAAAGAGTTTCAACGCCTATTACTGTCTGGCAAACATACTCAGACAGAAATAGCAAAGATTTTACAAGTTTCAAGAGTTACTGTAAATCAGTGGGTAAGAGACTTACCTGCAACGTCTTATATCAGAATCAGAAAGAATCTTATAAAGGAACTTGACCGTTTATCCAAATCCCCACAAGGAAATGAAGATATGATATTTAAGTACATTCAGAACTTAGACACGTTGGATAGAATGATTAGAAAGGCCAAGTATATCCCCGAAATATAATCCGTGTAAACGGTTGTGTAAACTTTCACAGCCATCCGTGATATATTTAGCCCGTTCTAAGTAAAAGCAGTGTCAAGGTTGAGTTAAGAAAAACACGCTTCGTTTTGTATCCCTATTTTCGCCATCAAACAACAACTATATATAAATCAACACCTTACCTATATTTATTCTCTAATCTCATTTTATCGCTTCGTTTTGTGCCCCATATAAGTAATGAACCGTTCTCTTTAATCTGTCATTTTTCTTTATCTTTTGTTTAAGATCGCTGATATTCATTTCTTTAAGGATTGAATGACTTCCATATAAACTTGCAATAGTTTCCTAGCCGTATGATTCCATGAGAATAATCGGGATCTTTGTAATCCATATTTTATTTGTTCATCATGGAATGCTTGATCTTCTTCTAGCCGCAGCAATAAGGAAGCTACTTCTTCTTCGTTGAAAGGATCTGCCAATAATCCTCCCTTTCCGGCGATCTCAGGCATGGCCGAGGTATTCCCCGTTATCACGGGTGTACCGCATGCCATAGCTTCTAGCATGGGGATACCGAAGCTTTCCCTTAGGGAGGTGTATAGGAAGACGAAGGCCCCATTGTACAAGTATGCCAAATCCTTGTTGGAGATGTAACCTGGGTAAGACAGGTAAGGCTTGATTTCCTCTATATGCTGCTCTCTCAATATCATATCCAGCTTGTCTTCGCGTAAGTCCGCTATTAATAGAGGACGCTTTCTTGATGAGCGCTTGAGATACAGACTGTATGCCTTCAAGGTGCGGGGTACATTTTTCTTAGGGTCCGTATTTCCTAGGAAGAAAAGGTAATCGTCCGAATGAATGTATTTATGGGTGATGGCGGATATGCCTGATAGGGGATGAAAATGCTGGCTGTATCCATTGTAGATCGCCATGATTTGTTCTTTGGGCAGACATAAGGCCTCTCGAATCCGATCACGTTCAAAATGAGATACGGTAATGATCCTCTTACACTTAGGGAGTATACGGGGAACTACTAAACGTCGGTAGTGCCAACCCATGTTTTGGTACCATGATGTATTACCTCCCTGCTTGGGCTCAAGGAAGATGATGTCGTGCAAGGTCAATACCAATGGGACGGGGCAATGAATCGGAGCCGTGTTACTCGTACAATGCAATAGGTCTGGCCTTATCTTGGCTACAGCCCGTGGCAACGCCACCTGCTCCCAAAGGGGGTAGGTGGGGCATTTTACCTCCACGATGTGCGTATTGCTTGTTTCTTCTAGGCAATGATCTTCTCCCGGACTTACGAATATGAAATATTCATTTTCCTTGTCGATTTTCTGTAGCTCTCGAATGCTCTCGAGCGCTACAAAATCCATCCCGTGCTTATTCGTACGGAAAATTCGCTGGGCTTCAATGGCTATCTTCATGATTTGGAGAATGTTTGGTGTGAGAGAATGTATGCTTTTTCCCTATTCGGAACGTGTTTAGGAACATGAGGAAGAATAGGATGGGAACACTGGCGATCGCCTTCCTGAATTTTTGGTCCACTAAATAGTCTGGAACCGCTACGCTAAAAGTGATGCCTAGCCATATCAAGAGGAACCACCATTTAATGGAGATTATGATATCAAGTGGACTTAGGATGGCGGCAATTAACGTGATAAACCCTAGCAATAAGACACGAGGGGGCATCATCCATTGAAATAATTTATCGCAATAGTCCCAATTTCCTTTTATTAGTGCTCCCGGTATCTGGAGAATCCCTGAGAGTAAGTTGTGGAATTGTGTGGCAAGCCAGCGCTGTCTTTGATTATAGAAGTCTTTCTTGCCTCTTACTTTCTCGTCGTATGTATAGACATCTTCAAGATATTCGATATATATATTTTGGAGTAACAGTTTTCGCTCCATGTACTTATCTTCCCCGATATCGTTGCAACCTTGTATGATATTCTTGAAAAGACCGTATTCGAAAGCCATACCCGAGCCACTTAAGGCGGACGAGAAACCTAGGCGGGTATGTCCTTTCCTGAAAATAGAGTTGTTGATCTCCTCGCTAACGGCGTCGAGCACCGCTATGCTGCTATCTCTGTTCTTGGCTACCCTATGCGTCTGTATGGCTGAACAACCTGCATAAATAGCATCGTTTATTTTCTCTATATAATTGTTTTTTACGATATTATCGGCGTCAAGGATAATCACGTTGTCATATTTTGTTTTTCCTTCTTCAATGTAACGGATGGCTGCCTTGAGGGCCTCTATTTTGGTACTTTGTGGGTTCTCCATTTTTATAATCTTTACGGATAATGACTTTAGCCTATCGAGGGTTTCCTGACGCATTTGGTTGGCTATCACGATAATATCATATAATTCTCTTGGATAGTCTTGCTGAAGGAAACTTTTGACGGAGTCTATAATTACCTCATCCTCCCCATAGGCCGGAAATAAGGCCGCAAAACGGTATTTTTTCATAGTCGTAGGGTATTTATAAGTCGATTTCCTTTTAGAGTAAACGGCGAATACGAATAAATACAGTACGCATACCATAAAACATAGGAATACGATGGCGTCTATCAATTGAAATAGATACTCCTCCTTGTCTATCCAATTTTCTCCTATTTGAAAGAATTGCTCAATCATGGTGTTTTATATTTGAATCAGTTGATTTTTTTTCTTGTATTTCTTGATCTAGATAGGGTCCTACCATTATAAAAGTAAGTCCCGTAAAGGAAATTACCATTGTCGGGAATTGTCCCCAGAAAGAGTTCCCGTATGCATTGATAAACATTCCGAATATGCCACAAAGTAACCCTGTCAGTAGCCCTTTCAGCTCCGGATCTCTGAGCCGCATGGCTATGATCCATCCTCCCCATCCAATGGATAGAAAGATCATGCTTAGGTAAAGTGTCAAGCCAACCGCTCCTGTCTCCACCCAGATTTTGACATACCATGAATCTGTTGGAATGGAGGTGGTAAAGCGTTTTGATATTCTCTCTCCAGCCCTGTCACCTGATAATCCCAGCCCTTCTCCAAAAGGCTTGTATTTCATGTAGGATGCCAATTTCTTTTGATTTTCTTTTCGAACATTGAATGAGGCGTCTTCTGTCGGGGTGAATGCGGTACGCATCCTTCGGATGGTAGCGTTGCTATTTCCTATAGTAGTAAGGGCAAAAAAAACATAAGTAAGCAATAATAAGGTCGAGCTTGTGATAATGGTTTTGGTTTGTTTACTGACGAATGTATAAAGTGCCAATCCTGCTAATGGAACGATCATGGCCCCTCTTGTACCGGAAAGGAACATCGCGTAAATGGCTAGGATAGCTATGCTTAAATAATATATTCTACATAAATAGGAGCGCATGTGGAATGCTGCGATCCCAAAGAACATAGTGGCGGCTCCCATATTCGCCCCCATATTGCTAGCGTCGGTGAAAAAAGAGAAATAGCGGACTCCGGACCATATGATATGAGTCGTAGCTCCCCCTTCATTAAGCCATTTGGTCTCGAAACTGTCAAATCCAATATATTTTTGCATGAAGGTTTTAGTTATAGCTAAAAGGGTGAATAGGGATAAACAAAATATCAAGGATTTTAAAAAAGAGTAACGAGTGCATAATAACGATGTAATAATAACAATGATAAACCCATTGAATATCAGTCCTCTTGATAATATCCAAGCCTCAAGTACTCCGGAGGGGTTAGCGATTTCAAAGATACAATATCCCATCCATATACAGCACATGACGCTTAAGGGGTGAATTGCTCTTTTCCATTCGATGTTCTGATAAAGGGCCGCATGAATGGATAGTAATACTAAGGCTGTTACGTATAGGATATCCATGATTACGCTAACGCCTTCTATTGGAATATATCGGGTAATACCCAATATGAAATAGTTGATCGTAAAAATGACAAATAGTATGAACCAAGGATATTTCAATAATAGGATACAGGTTATACATAACAAAGGCAAAGCTATTATCATCCCGAAAAGAGGGATGTTATTAAATAGTAAAGCTCCTCCTATTCCTACTAGTCCTATGACAAGGATTAATAGGGTCATATTGAAAGAAGAATCCTCTTTTATCTCTCTTGAAGTATCCATGAGCTTCGCTATTTTATGGCCGAATTGGTTGCGGTTAACCCCATATACATCATACGGTTCGTGAAAGAGCGCATGGAGGTCTGAGGGGGCAATTGCCCGGTGAAATCTTCTACGGCTTCTCGTGAGGCGTTATTCAAGTATAAATACAAAGATGTATTTTTAGTTATCTCACGCAAATAACTAACAAATTCCTTATCGCTATTTTTCCATACTCTGCGTACATTAGCTATTAGAATATTAACTTGACTTGAGCTTAGCAAATGTGGAGGCACACTGTTTCCTTGAATGGAAGGATATTCGATTAATACAATGTCTGGTTGACTTTCGGCTTTAATATACTCTTCTATATTTTCTGTGGTGAATAGTGACGATTCAATGTTTATCTCTTCTCCGATCCTTATATATCGTACTTGGAAACCTAGCTCTTCCCAACGTTCTTGAAAATATTTGGCAACGAATGTCTTCCCTTCTCTTTCTTCTATACTTAATATATTTATGTATAGAGTCTTATTTTTTTGCAAATAAGGAGCCAACCGATTGCAAGCGTATGCGGCTGATATTCGGTTACAGGTCTTTACAAATCCCCTGTATTTCAATTGGGAGTTGCGTCCGTTGAAGGCTCCTAATATATTCATTCCTGTGAGGCGTTTAGCCCGTTCTGCATCCCGGAGGGTACGGTCTAGTAATTCAATGACCAAATTTAGGGCTATAATGAAAATTAAACTACCGATAAAAGCGGCTATGACTAAAAACATGCGCTTACCTTTGTCACTAAACAATGGATAAGCGGCCTCTGAGATAGTTGTTAAGTTTGATGAGGTTAATTGTAAGTTCACCTGTTTCATCTTAGCCATATTTAAGGCATGGAGAACTTGTAGATAAGACTGTTCAGTGACATTGATCTCTCGTTCTTGCTGGTTGATCTTAGTCCCAATGGGAGAATAATTCTTATACTGCTCCTCGAAATCGTGCTTTCTTTTGTTTAAAATCTCTAAGTCTGCCTTGGATTTCACTTGTATCAAGGTCTGTGACAACCATTCTTGTACTAATCCGTCAATAGCGACTCCTTCTTTACTTTCTTTATAGCTATTAATTTTATCTGTCAGTAATGCTATTCTCTTCTCGACATCTTTCAGTTGATCTTGATATCGTGTTAATTCTGTATCCTTGTTTAATGCGTTTTCAGAGGTGAAAGTCTCTATCTCGGTGATTTTACCACTGATGCGGGAAACATCTTCCAATGCGTTGATAAACTCTTCATTCGTTTTGACAAGTTTAGTACGAACTTCCATATATTTCTCTAACTCGTTGATGATTTTGGTTGAGCTCTCGTAACTTCGTTGTGTTTCTTCGTAACGGTTCTCAAAATCAGCAAAAGAGTTTGCGATAGATTTTGTTTGTTCTGTATAATTTATGACGCTGTTTTGTACGTTATAATTTGTAAGATCATTTTCTTGTTGATTGAGTTTTGTCCTTAATTTATTCAATTCCTGCTCATAATATTTTACGATATCATTTGCTGTTTTATATTTTAAATTATCGTAAGAATATTTCATTTCTTCGCTGACTAACTTAACCGTATTCCATGTGATTCCGGGATCTGAGCTAGTGTAGGCTATCTCTATCAAATCGCTATTACCTTGGCGTCTAATAATTATGCTGGATAAAGCTGCGTAGCTATAGAATGCAGCTCCTCCGTTGAGCAATTCATGCAAATAATTGCGGCTATCACTGTTTTTATATTCTTTAAATCTGTTTATAGTGTTATCGAGAGAAGCCGTGTCTATTAAATTTATTATTTCTTCAGGTATAGATGCTGTTAATTTCTTGTAATTGTCAGCTGTTATATAGAGATTATCTATTTCAGGATTTCCTTGTGTTAGGTTTAATGCTAATAATTTTAGTGATACGTTTTCTAGGGTTCCTCTTGATTTTGTTAAATTAACCAAGTTATCATATGTGTTGTTTACTGCCTGCCAATCAGGTTTTGTCTCTTCATCTAAACCCGTGTTGGAGGTAATACCTGTGTAGATCGAAGTTGTCACGGTGTATTTTTTCTCCATGAATTGACTGAAATAGGCAACCAATGCTGTTACAATAAGCGTTCCAAATATCAGTTGGTGACGAATTCTATATAAAAAACGGGATATGTATAGTGTAATATCCATAAATTATCGATTTATGATTTTTACATTTGTAAGCATCTCTAATAGGGTTACCGCATTGTGTAAGGTAGCTCTACCCTCTTGATAAGAGATTACGGCTCCAGAACGACGTCCTCTTTCCATGGCCAAAGTCGTAATGTCAATTTTACCGTTGATGAAGTCTTGTTCCGATATTTTCATTTGGGCGTTGTAAAGGGCAGCAGCGTCTGATTTAGCTTTCAAAGTAGCTAAAGCTTGCAATACGTTATTATAAGCTTCCAATATTTTTAATTTCCGTTCTTCTATTGAGATCTCATATTCATAATCTAATTGCCGGAAACGAGCTTTCCGAGCTCGTACCTTTTGGCCACGGCTAAATAGGTCACCAAATGGGATAGACACCGATATGCCTGCGCTATAAGTATGTTGATTACTACCCAGACTTGTGAGATATTCAGGATATTCTACGGTTTCATGAGAGGATAGCTGCACTAATCGTCCATATTGGTACTGTCCGTATACCCTGAAATAATCTAGCCATTCTCTTTTGGTCACTTTCATTTCAGCATTAGCTTCATCTTTCTTAGCTTCGTAAATCTTGATCGAAGGGTGATCATATACTGATTCTAAAAAAACAGATAAAGGTGGTAATTGGATACGTTCATAATCATCTAGCATCGCTTGAATAGAGTCTGAGCCAGATGTTACTTCCACGGTTGTAGCTTTATCGAAATAGGTTTTCTTTTTCTGAGCTATAGCCGAAAGGATACTGAATATGAATAGGATGATAAATAAGTTCTTCATACGATTTATTAATGGATCTATACGTCCTCTTTCTGTACGAACGCCGTAAAGGTCTTAATGATGATCTTCATGTCCAGCCAGAAAGAAAATGTATGAGCGTATTTAATATCTAATTGTTTACGTTCCTCGGCGGACATACTACCAGAATTGCCACGTTTCTCTACTTGCCAGAGGCCTGTAAGGCCGGCAGGAGCCATGAAGCGTTGTATGTATTCGTCACTGGTCAGTAGCTCAGCCTCGTATATGGGAAGAGGGCGGTTACCAACTATTGACATGTCTCCTTTTAATATATTGAATAGCTGGGGGAGTTCGTCAATGCTGTATTTCCGGATAATATGGCCGATCTTTGTTATACGGGGATCATTCTCTAATTTGATGAAAGCGTTGGAACGTTCGTGACGTTTTACTTTTAAATAGTCGTTTTCAGGAGTAGCGTCATTATCAGAATATAAAATGATATTTTGTTTATTCTCTTTAAAAAAAGAGGTCGCATTCTGTGAATTCACAGAAGTTGCTGAAGAGGCTACAGCCTCTTCAGCAATAGATTCCGTATACTGATTAAGCTTTTTATACTCTGTTATGCGCTTGTCCGCGTCCATATACATAGAGCGGAACTTATAAAAATCGAAAACCTTATAGTTGCTGCCTACTCGTTTCGACTTGTAGAAAGCGGGGCCTTTGTCCTCCAGCTTGATCCAAATCACCGTGATGATAAAGATAGGGGAGAGGCAGAGGAGCGCCATGGATGAGAAAATGATGTCGAAGACCCTTTTCCATAAAGGCAGCTTGAAAATGGCGAGATCAGGCTCTTTTATTTGAGGCTTACGCGCTTTTTCCATTCTCTTGCATTTCTCGGCGATACTCAGTAACTTCACTAAATCTTCCTTAGAGGTGGATTCGGAGATGACACAGTCCGTTCCGGCTTGCAAGTAGGCTATTTTTTCCTCCCGGGTCATTTCCGGGGCGATTAATACGATATAGATATTTTGAAACGTCTTATGCAAATGCATGATCGCAGGAATGTTTAACGTAGGATCTGTTTTCTCGATGAATACACAATAATCCATTTCTTCGGCAGGAAGAAGCGTGTTTTTCATCTGCAGAAGCGTTATACATTCTATGACCCCGGTGCCTAATGCCTTACGTAAACGTTCGGCCAACGGCACGTTATTACCGAAAAAGACATAATTCATTATCTTAATATTCGTTTTACCCTTACCCTTAATTCCTCTGGATTGAAAGGCTTCAAGATAAAGTCTTCCGCCCCTTCCTCAAACAAACGTATTCTATTTGAGCTGCTCTCTACGCTCGATAGGATCAAGACCGGTATATGGCTGAACATATCGTTCGCTTTTAAATAAACCAAGAATTCCTCTCCGGACATTTCTGGCATATTCAAGTCTGAGATGATCAAATCCGGTAAATTGCCTTCTTGAAGCCAAGCGATCGCTTTCAAAGGATTTTCTTTATAAGATACCTTGTAAGTGTTTGATAAGTAAAGCATGATTATCTTTGCGATTTCTTGCTTGTCATCCACTAAAAGAACAGATTTCTCCATAGAGCCGTATAATGTTGTCGTCTTTTGTTTTATTTGTCGTGCAAATTTAGAATATTTAATTGGAAAAATCTATGTTTTTCAATTGTTTTTTTAAGAAAAACAGTTCGGACTTTGAAAATAGGGGAAACTGCGATTTTTTGATTAAGTTTGTACGCTCATAAATGAGATGAGTATTCGAAGATGCATTGGTGGAAATATATAGGTTTTGATGTTATTTATTTATTGGTTGGCGCTATTGTCGGGATGGGTTTGTCCTCTTGCCAGCCGGAGATGCCGGTGATCTCTACGATAACCGTGGAGGCGGATGGCCTGACGGTTCCCGTGAACCCGGATCTGTATGGTTTGACCATTGAGGAGATCAACCACGGGATCGATGGGGGGCTGTATGCCGAGCTGATCCAGAACCGGAGCTTCGAGGATGGCGTGCCACCCTTGAACTGCCCTTACGACGCCGCCCGGAACGTCTTGATTACCCCGAATGGCTGGACGATCCCTTTCATGCGGGGAGATTCCGTACCGGGATGGAGGCGGATCGTCCCTAATACACAGATATACCCGGATATGAAGGAGCTGGTGAATGATAAGAACCGGCGGTCGTTGCTCGTGGCCGTATCGACTTCCGGGGAGTCGGGGCGCGGAGGCGTTATAGCCGAGGGATACCGGGGGATACCGATCCGGAAAGGGGAACGATACGATCTCTCGTTTTTCGCCAAGGGGGCGAATATGGTGCCCCGTACCATCCGGGTGGCCTTGGAGGACTCGATGGCTAATACGGTCTTGAGCGATGTGTTTCAGGTAGCGCCGCTATACGAGTGGAAACGATACAGGCATACGTTTACGGCTACGGAGGACGCACCGAACGCGGTCTTGACGATCACGGCCGATACCTCCGCCGTGTTTTGGCTGGATGTGGTATCCCTCTTCCCGGAGGATACGTGGAAGGGACGGAAGAACGGGCTGAGACCGGACTTGGCGGCGCTGGTCGATTCCTTGGCCCCTCGTTTTATCCGTTTCCCCGGAGGCAGTTTCGTGGAGGGGTATACGGCGGGTACGTACCCTATCTGGAGGGAGACGCTGGGTGATATCTCGGAGCGTAAGCATTTCTGGAACGTATGGGCCTATGGTACGACGAACGGCATGGGCTACCATGAGTACTTGCAAATGTGCGAGGATATGGGGGCGGAGCCTATCTACGTTATTAATAGCGGGATCACGAGCCAAAGCCGCCGGCCCCGCTACGAGGATATCACGGCGATGGATAAGCTCACGGGAGATGCCTTGGACGCTATCGCCTACGCGAACGCCCCGGCGGATTCCCTGCCGGGCGCCCTGCGTGCGAGGAACGGGCATCCGGAACCTTTCAACTTGAAGTATGTCGAGATCGGCAGCGAGAACTATGGCGGGGAGTATTTCAGGCGCTTTGAGCTTTTCCGCAAGGCGATCAAGGAGGCTTATCCGGAGATTACCGTTATCAGCAGTTCGCCCCTCACGAAGCGAGGCCGTAGCGAGTGGGTGGATTCCCATTATTATGCCGGGGAGCATTTCTTCCTCTCGAACGCCAGCAGGTTTAATAGCGACCGGTATTCCCGGCGTTCGCCGGCGGTGTTTATCGGGGAGTTTGGGACGACGGAGCGACCCTTGGCCGGTACGCTCCGGGCGGCGGTGGCCGAGGCCTGTTTCTTGGTCGGCGCGGAGGAGAACCCGGATATGGTACGCCGCTTGGCGTATGCCCCGGTATTGGGCAACGCCGGGTTCGAGAACCAGCGCCATCCGTTGATCTCTTTCAACACCCATCAGGCGGTGGTCTCTCCTTCCTACCATTTATTAAAGATGTTTACCCGCCATCGGGGGGATGAGGTGCTGAAGACGATCGTGGATACCTACGAGAAGCCACAGGCACGTACGGGCCGGGCGGGCGTAGAGATGTTTGATAATAGCTATGAGTTCAAGGACGTGCGGATCGACGGCGTGCCCGTATCGGATATATCCGTGATGAGCGGGGGATGGAGGGTCCCGGAGGCTGGTACGTTGGTGCCGGAGGCCAACCGGTGGAACCAGGTATTGTTCGGCGACTCTACGAGCTACGCCTATGAATATACGGCTACCGTCCGGCGTACGAAAGGTAGCGGGCAGATACAGCTTCGCCTCCGCGACAACGGGCGGACGGGCGAGCAGGCGGATTATATCGCCCTGACGATCGGGGCGGGAACGAGCGAGCTGTACCATCAAGTAGGTGGCGTGAAGGATAGCTTGGTCTCTCCCGTGCGGTTCCCTTTTGAGAGTAACCGGTGGTATACGGTTCGCATGACGTGCGAGTACGAGCGCGTCCGTTGTTATGTGGACGGCGTATTGCTGCATGAGGTGGATATGCGTCCGATCCCGTCGTTGGTATCCGTGGCTACCCTCGACAAGGAGAACCGGGTGATTTACTTGAAGGTCGTGAATACGACCCGCCACGAGGAGAAGACCTCTTTGCGTATCGAGGGAGTGAATATCCGTAACGAGGCGGAGCTGATCCAATTGAGAGGGGAGCCGGAGGCTCGTAATACGTTTGAGAACCCGGGGGCCGTAACGCCTGTCACCGAGCCTATCGTATTCCCGATGAGCGGCCCGCTTATCTATAATTTCCCGCCTAATTCAGTGACAATATTGAAATTATACATGGAGTAGGTCAGATAGGGCAGGAGGGCCGGTACACTTTATCTGTATTTATCCTAACTTCGCGGCGACTTTAACAAAAAAAATGTGTTATGGAACCAATGCATAAGATAAACAAGGTAGAGCTCCGGAGCTTGCAGCTTGAGGACTATACGCAGTTGTCGCAATCTTTCAAGAGGGTATACGCCGACAAGGATGTTTTCTGGACCCGCAAGCAGATCGAGACGTTGATACGGATATTTCCCGAGGGACAGGTCGTGACGCTGGTGGATGACCGGATCGTAGGATGCGCCCTCTCCATCATCGTGGATTATGACATGGTGAAAGGGGATCATACCTACGCCAAGGTAACGGGCAACGAGACGTTCAACACGCATAACCCGAACGGGAATATATTATATGGTATAGAGGTGTTCATCCATCCGGACTACCGGGGCCTCCGGCTGGCCCGCCGTATGTACGAGTACCGGAAGGAGCTGTGCGAGAAGTTGAACCTGAAGGCGATCATGTTCGGCGGACGTATCCCGAACTATTATAAATACGCCGATCATATGCGTCCGAAGGAATACATCGAGAAGGTGCGCTCACGTCAGATCTACGACCCGGTGCTCACCTTCCAGCTCTCCAACGATTTCCACGTGCGGAAAGTGATGATGAACTATTTGCCGAACGACGAGGAGTCGAAGCATTGCGCTACCCTGCTGCAATGGGATAATATCTATTACCAGCCGCCTACGACGGATTACGTGGATAAGAAGACAACCGTGCGTGTCGGTCTGGTACAATGGCAGATGCGGCCTTATAAGACACTGGACGACGTGTTCGAGCAGGTGGAGTTCTTCGTCGACGCCGTATCCGATTACAAGAGCGACTTCGTCCTTTTCCCCGAGTATTTCAACGCTCCGCTGATGGCTAAGTTCAACCATCTGGGCGAGGCGCAGAGCATCCGTGGGCTGGCCCAGTACACCGAGGAGATCCGTGAGCGATTCGTGAACCTCGCCATCAGTTACAATATCAATATCATCACCGGTAGCATGCCTTTGCTGAAGGAGGACGGGGCGCTATATAACGTGGGATACCTGATCCGTCGTGACGGCTCCTACGAGATGTACGAGAAGGTACATGTCACCCCGGACGAGCAGAAGAGCTGGGGACTCTCGGGCGGGAAGATGGTGAAGACGTTTGACACGGATTGCGCCCGGATCGGCGTGCTGATCTGTTATGACGTGGAATTCCCGGAGCTTTCCCGTATCATGGCCGACCAAGGGATGCAGATCCTCTTCGTGCCTTTCCTTACGGATACGCAGAACGGTTACTCTCGGGTTCGTGTGTGTGCTCAAGCCCGGGCGATCGAGAATGAGTGCTTCGTGGTGATAGCGGGCAGCGTGGGCAACCTGCCTCGTGTGCATAATATGGATATACAGTACGCCCAGTCGGGTGTGTTCACGCCTTGCGATTTCGCTTTCCCGACCGATGGCAAGCGTGCGGAGGCAACCCCGAATACGGAGATGATCCTTGTATCGGACGTGGACCTTGATTTGCTCAACGAGTTGCATACGTATGGTAGCGTGCGTAACCTTCGGGACCGTCGCCACGACTTGTATGAGTTGAGGGTAAAAAAACAGTAGTGTTTGCGGTTGAACACAATAGTATTCATGGCTGAACCCAGTAGTGTTCGCTATTAAACACAATTATATTCGCCGGAAGAATGCAGTAGGGGCGGGATCTGTCCGCCCTCCCGTGCCGTGTATGCGTGGGAGGGCGGACGAATCCCGCCCCTGCGGTTTATATATCGGGGGGAGGATCGCTCGCTTCCCCCCTTCGGAAATGATCTTAATGACTTAGCATCTCAGCCGTGATCGGCGTGAATTTCTCGGCATCCGATTTACGGAGTTGTACGCTACCGTCGTTCCAGTTGGAAGGCCAACCTCCGATGATGTGTCCGAGGAATACCAGCTTGATCTCGTGCAAGCCCTTTGCCAAGGCTGCGGAGGTGTCATGACGGGAGAAGCGTTTTACCTCGCCACCGTTATTGACCATCAACTTGCCGTCGATCCATACCTCCTCTAAATCCGAAGAGATGTAATAAACGCCATCCTCCGGGATATTCACGTAGCCGGTAGCGATAGCGGCGTATTGCTTCACGCCTCGCATGGATTCGGGGGCGGGCACTTGGTTGGTCAGTTCACGGGTCGTCTTGATGACCTGTTTCTTACCGGTCTTCTGAGCGGCCTCCAGATTATTTACGCTTAGGTACATGCCATCGAATACCTCCATGTCGAGGCCCGGGGTCGTCTTGGCTACCTCCTTGGCGGGAGCCAGCGTTTGTTTCTCCACGAGGATCGTGCGAGGCTTACCCATCTTGCCGGAAGGCAACACGGAAGCGATCTTCACGGTCGTAGTCTCGGTGATGTCGAAAGGAGCCGTATATACGGTAGATTCCGGGGTAGGCTCGGTGCCATCCAGCGTGTAGACCATCTTCATCGGACGGTTCGTGGTGAATGTCATGGTAGCCTTGTCCGTGAAAGCCACGAAGTTGCAAGAACCGTTCGGTTGCTCGGGCTGCGGGATGTAGTAGTTGATACCATGTCCGTCTAGGCGAACCTGAGCGTTGTCCAGACGGCGTTCGAAGTCCTTGTAATCCTTCCGGTCCAGCGGGCTCCAAGCGATCTCGGAGAGGGCTAGGATACGAGGATAGATACGGTACTCCATGATGTCCGTGTTATAAAGGTACTCACTCCATACGTTGCATTGCACGCCCTTGATGAAATGCCCTTTACCGGCCGCTGCCAGCGTGTCGGGGACGGGGTTGTACTTATAGACCCGCTCCGCCGTGGTGAATCCTCCGATAGATACCGGGTTGATCTTGTAGTCGCCTTGGAACTGGTCGATATACATACCCTCGCTTCCCGGGGTCATGATCACGTCGTGGTTCATGCTAGCGGCGGCGATACCGCCTTCCTCACCTCGCCAAGACATTACCGTGGCCGATGGAGCCAGACCTCCCTCAAGGATCTCGTCCCATCCGATCATCTTCTTGCCGTGCTTGTTTACGACCTTCTCCATGCGTTGTACGAAATAGCTCTGCAATTTCTCCTCGGCCGTATGCTCCTTGTCGCCTTTCAAGCCTTCCTTACGGATACGGGCCTGACAAAGCGGGCATTTCTCCCAGCTCGTCTTCGGGCACTCATCGCCTCCGATATGGAAATACTCGCCCGGGAATAGGGGGGCTACCTCGGCGATCACGTCCTCGAAGAACTGGAAGGGCTCTTCCTTGCCGGCGCATAATACGATGTCTTCCACGCCCCAGATGATACGGGGAGTACCCTGCTTACCCTCGCAAGACAGCTCCGGATAGGCGGCGATAGCGGCCATCTCGTGTCCCGGAAGCTCTATCTCGGGAACGATCGTGATGAAACGATCCGCCGCGTATTTAACGATATCCTTCACCTCCTCTTGAGTATAGAAGCCTCCGTACTCGGTACCCTCGCCATCGATGCGCTTAGAGCCGATCTCGGTCAGTTTCGGGTACTTCTTGATCTCGATACGCCATCCTTGGTCGTCGGTCAGGTGCCAATGCATGCGGTTGATCTTGAACAAGGCCAATACATCCAGCTGCTTCTTGATATTCTCTACCGGGATGAAATGGCGGCAGGGGTCGAGCATGATACCGCGGTAGCCGAATCGAGGCTCGTCCTTGATAGATACGGCCGGAGCGGTCCATGCGATACCTTTCACGGCGGAAGGACTCTCGATCTCGGCGGGCAGCAATTGCAAGAACGATTGCATACCGTAGAAAAGACCTTGAGGGGTCTTGGCTTTGATACGAACGCCGCTGTCGGCTACGTCGAGCGTGTATCCCTCGTCGTTTACGTCCAGAGAGCCGTCGATAACCAACGAGATACCGTCGGAGGTCTCTTTGTCGGCGGTAGCTATCTGGTAGCCTGTCGCCGTGTTCATTTTAGCCGCGAAGAACTCGGCTACGGTTTTCGCCTCCGGGGTGGAAGCGTAGATCCTCGTGTTTTTGTTTAGCTTGAAGTTTCCTTCGTTCTGCGTAAGGCTGACCGGTGTCGGGATGATGTTGATACCTTGGTTGTAAGCTTTCGCTTTACCGGGAGCATCATCACATGAGGCCATCAGGCCCAAGACAGCGCCGGCGCAGATTGTAGCAAGGAGCTTTTTCATAGAATTAAAAATTGAAAGTTGAAAATTGAATATTGTTTAGATGTTTTTGAGAGTTTAAAAAGAGAATTGAGAGTTGAAGATAAGATGCCGTTTGGCATCCTTTTCAATTCTCAATTCTCAATTTCCTATTTACCATGCGAAGATAGGATATTCCTTCATGATACCGTTCACCTTCTCACGAACGGCACCGATGGTCTTATCGCATTCGGGAGCGGCCAATACGGTGTCGATCAGTTCCACGATCTCGCCCATAAGCGGCTCTTTAGCGCCACGGGTCGTGATAGCGGGCGTACCCACACGGATACCGGAGGTCTGGAAGGCCGAGCGGCTGTCGAACGGAACCATGTTCTTGTTCACCGTGATGTCGGCGGCTACCAAGGCTTTCTCGGCCACTTTACCGGTCAGGTCGGGGAACTTCGTGCGCAGGTCGATCAGCATGCTGTGGTTGTCCGTACCGCCGGAGATGATCTTGTACCCTTTGTCCGTGAAGGCCTTGGCCATAGCGGCGGCGTTCGCTTTCACCTGTGCTTGGTACGTCTTGTATTCCGGCTCCAAAGCCTCTCCGAAGGCTACGGCCTTGGCTGCGATCACATGCTCCAGCGGACCGCCTTGGATACCCGGGAATACGGCGGAGTCCAACAACTGAGACATCTTCTTGATCTCGCCTTTCGGTGTCTTCTTGCCCCAAGGATTCTCGAAATCCTTACCCAGCAGGATGATACCGCCACGAGGACCCCGCAGGGTCTTATGCGTCGTAGACGTTACGATGTGAGCGTACTCCAGCGGGTTGTTCAGCAAACCGGCGGCGATCAGGCCTGCCGGGTGAGCCATATCGATCATCAATAAGGCGCCTACCTTGTCGGCTATCTCACGCATACGTTTGTAATCCCAGTCACGAGAATAAGCGGAACCGCCGCCAACGATCAATTTCGGTTTCTCACGAAGGGCTACTTCCTCCATCTGGTCGTAGTCCACCCGTCCGGTATCTTCCTTTACATTATATTCGGTAGCGTGATAGAGAACGCCGGAGCTATTTACTGGTGAACCGTGGGACAGGTGTCCGCCATGCGACAGGTTCAACCCGAGGAACGTGTCGCCCGGATTCAATACGGCGAAGAATACGGCTGCGTTGGCCTGCGCCCCGGAGTGAGGCTGCACGTTGGCCCATTCGGCGTTGAATAGCTTTTTCAACCGTTCGATAGCGATCGTTTCACTTTGGTCTACTACCTCGCAACCCCCATAATAACGCTTGCCGGGATATCCCTCGGCGTATTTGTTGGTCAGACAGCTTCCCATGGCCTGCATGACCTGGTCGCTGACAAAGTTCTCGGAAGCGATCAACTCAATGCCTTTCAATTGGCGTTGGTGCTCCTTCTCGATAATGTCAAAAATGATGTTGTCTCTTTTCATTACCTCTTAAATTGGTTATTGCAATGATATGTTCCTCATTGAAAAGGAATCCTCGCGAATGTACTATATTATTTTAATACTATTTAAAAGATTCCGTTTAATTATTACAGATGCGCCGGAAATGGCTCCGCTTACCACTTGGTGAGGGTTACGTTTCTGAACTCAACCTCCTTACCCTCGCTCTGTAGCCCGATATGGCCTTCCTTCACCTTGTTGGTTCCGGTGTTCTGGTATACGCCGTTGATGTAAACGGTGATGACGCCGTCTTTCACGAAGATGTTCGCCTCGTTCCACTCTCCGGCGGGCTTCTCGCTGGACGGGTTCACGTTCTTTACGACAGGGAAGAAGGGACGTTCCTCTCCCGGGCGTTGCTGGTACTCGACAAGGTCGGAGCCTCCCAGCAATACGAACAATCCGGCCCTCCCGGCTTGCAGATTACACTCGATCCCGTTCGGGAAGGGGTTCTTTAGGTCTGCGATATGCAGGAAGATGCCGCTGTTCGCGTTGGAATCCCCATTCGGCCAACGCCATTCCACGTGCAATTTATAGTCGCTGTATTTCTCCTTGGTGTACATATAGCCGAAAGGCTGGCCGGTGATGAAAATCTTACCGTCGCGTACGGAATAGACCTGATCGGCGGGGACGGAGTTTTTGTCGACTACGAAATTCCAGTTAGACAGGTCTTTCCCGTTGAACAGTTTCTCGGTCTTCTGTGCGTTCGCCCCATTGGAGAAACAGAAGAGCGAGGCGGCTAATACAGCCAAAGATAGCATTCTTTTTTTCATGGCATTAAACTCTATTTATAGTATGATTAATCAACGATTAGTTTGCGATAGCGTACCCGTTTCGGCTCGGCGTCGCCCAATGTCTTACGTTTGTATTCCTCGTACTCGGAATAGGTCCCTTCGTAGAAGACTACGTTGGAATCGCCCTCGAACGACAGGATATGCGTACAGATACGGTCCAAGAACCAACGGTCGTGAGAGACGACGACGGCGCAACCGGCGAAGTTCTCCAGACCCTCCTCCAAGGCACGTAGCGTGTTCACGTCGATATCGTTGGTCGGCTCGTCGAGCAGCAATACGTTAGCGTCCGCTTTCAGCGTCAGCGCCAGATGCAGGCGGTTACGCTCTCCTCCGGAGAGTACGCCGCATAGCTTCTCTTGATCCGCTCCTGCGAAATTGAATTTAGACAGGTAAGCCCTTGCGTTCACCTCCTTGCCACCCATACGGATGAATTCCTGTCCGCCGGATACGACTTGGTAAACGGTCTTTTTCGGGTCTATATCCTTATGGGTCTGGTCGGCGTAACCTACTTGTACGGTCTCGCCCACCTCGAAGGTCCCCTTGTCGATGCTTTCCATGCCCATGATCATCTTAAATAAGGTAGTCTTACCGGCACCGTTCGGCCCGATGACTCCCACGATACCATTCGGGGGAAGCATGAAGTTCAAATCATCGAACAGCAGCTTATCGCCGAACGCCTTCGCCACGTGCTGTGCCTCGATCACCTTATTGCCCAAGCGAGGGCCGTTCGGGATGAAGATCTCCAGCTTAGCCTCACGCTCCTTCTGGTCCTCGTTCAAGAGGGCCTCGTACGAGTTCAGACGTGCCTTACCCTTGGCGTGACGGGCCTTCGGCGCCATATTGATCCATTCCAGCTCACGCTCCAAGGTCTTACGGCGCTTGCTGACTTGCTTCTCTTCTTGAGCCATACGCTTCGTCTTCTGGTCTAGCCAAGAGGAGTAATTACCCTTCCAAGGGATACCCTCGCCACGATCCAGCTCAAGGATCCATCCGGCCACGTGGTCTAGGAAGTAACGGTCGTGCGTGATGCAGATAACGGTACCGGCATATTGTTGCAGATGTTGCTCCAGCCAGTCGATCGACTCGGCGTCCAAGTGGTTGGTCGGCTCATCCAACAGCAATACGTCCGGCTGCTGGAGCAGCAATCGGCAAAGGGCCACCCGGCGACGCTCGCCTCCGGACAACGTATCCACCACCTGATCCTCCGGCGGACAACGCAAAGCGTCCATGGCACGTTCCAGACGGCTGTCGAGGTTCCATGCGTCCGTAGCGTCGATCTTGTCCTGCAACTCCGCCTGACGGTTGATCAAGGCATCCATCTTATCCGGATCTTCCAGCACCTCCGGATCGCCGAATCGCTCGTTCACCTCCTCATATTCTTTCAAGGTGTCCACGATCTCCTGCACGCCTTCCTGCACGATCTCCTTCACGGTCTTGCCCGGCTCCAACTTAGGGTCCTGCTCCAGATACCCTACGGAATACCCGGGGGAGAAGACCACCTCTCCTTGATAATCCTTATCGATACCGGCGATAATCTTCAGCAACGTAGATTTACCGGAACCATTCAATCCGATGATTCCGATCTTCGCCCCATAGAAAAAGGACAGATATATATTCTTTAAAACCTGTTTTTGAGGCGGAAAGATCTTGTTCACGCCTACCATCGAGAAAATAATCTTCTTATCGTCTGCCATATAATTTTTTGTGTGTTAATTGGTTCCTTAACTTAAAATAATGGTGTACAAATCTACGTAAATATCTTTTATTTTACAAATGAACAAAGATCATAGGTATCAGATATCTACCGATTGCCAAGTTTGGCGTGTGGAGATTACTCGGTTCAATTCTCTTGTGAAAGAAGCCGGTAGATATGCTATTCCTCGGAAGTTGAGTTTTAGCGTTATCATAAATGAAGGGTAGGAGAGGTTGTGCGGCGTTGTGGTTAGGACTGTGCGATCATGTGGCTTTAGGTTGTGTGATCCTAACGATTTAGGATTGTGGTTCGTCTTCGTCTCGTGAAGATATGTAACCGGTTTATGCATGATGTAATACGTGATGTAAAGTGCTTATATCTTGTTTCTTGCGTTTGCTCCCCATGAAAAAACTAAAATTTACCCCTCTTGAAATTTGTATAATAAAATAAAACCCCCTATCTTTGCACTCGCATTACAAAAGTAACGCACAGGATGATTCGCTAGCTCAGCTGGTAGAGCACAACACTTTTAATGTTGGGGTCCTGGGTTCGAGCCCCAGGCGGATCACTGAAAACAAAAGAAAAAATCAAGCAAATCCCTGATAATCAGACATTATCAGGGATTTCTTTTTTCTGGCAGGTAGCAGAAAATAGCCGTTTCAAGCATATTATCGGTGGATAAATCGTGGGACTGAAATTCAGTTCAAAAAAGTCCCACGAATTTGCATCTTTCTCACTGATTCATAGTATTTTGCATAGACTTACTTTGGAAGAGAATACATAGTTTTGTAACTTAAAAAACGATGTAAAAATGGCTCGAAAATCATTTTCGGTTTTGTTCTTTATCAAAAAAGCCAAGTTATTAAAGAACGGAGAAGCACCTGTGTGCATGAGAATCACCGTAAACGGCTGTATGGTAGATATTTCTATCAAAAGAAGCTGTCCCGTAAACCTATGGAATCAGGCTAAAGAGAATTCAAAAGGCAAAGACCGTATGTCGGTGGAACTGAACCACTACTTAGAAATCACACGTTCCCACGTACACCAAATTTATAGAGAACTGGAAACTTCCGGCAAGGTTATCACTGTTGATCTTGTGAGAAAGTTGTTTTATGGTGTGGACGAAGATAACAAAACACTATTGCAGGTATTCAGGGAGCATAACGAACAAAGTCGTAAGCTGATCGGCAAAGACTTTGTAAGCAAGACTGTTCAACGGTATGAAACCACTACCCGATATTTGGAAGAATTCATTAAGAAAGAATACCAGCTATCGGATATTGCTCTGAATAACTTGGAAGCCAACTTCATTTCTAAGTTCGATGCTTTTTTGAAGATTGAAAAGGGTTGTGCGCAGAACTCTGCTATCACCCGATTGAAGAACTTGAAGAAAATTATCCGCATTGCTTTGGAAAATGATTGGATAAAGAAAGATCCGTTTGCTTACTACCGCTTCAAACTGGAAGAAACTGATCCTGAGTTCCTGACGATGGACGAGATTAAGATCATTATTGCCAAAGAATTCACGATTAAACGAGTAGAACAGGTACGGGACGTTTTTGTTTTTTGCATTTTTACAGGTTTGGCGTTCAGCGATGTGAAAGATTTATCACCCGAACACTTGGTAAAAGACAACAAAGGGGAACTTTGGATAAGGAAGACCCGCCAAAAGACCAAAATTATGTGTAATATTCCTGTGCTACCTATGGCAGCTTCTATACTTGAAAAGTATAAAAATGTGGCAGAATGTACCGGAAAACTTTTACCTGTATTGTGTAATCAACGCATGAACAGTTATTTGAAGGAGATTGCCGATATGTGCGGAATTCATAAAAATCTTAGCACACATACCGCCCGTCATAGCTATGCCACTTCCGTGTGCCTTGCAAATGGCGTAAGTATGGAAAATGTAGCTAAGATGTTAGGTCATGCAGATACCAGCGTGACGAAACACTACGCACGGGTACTGGATCAGAATATTCTAAAAGATATGCAGAAAGTAAATAACTGTTTATCGGAACTGGCTATATAATAAAGTTAGTAGTCAATATAGAAAATGATTGGGAAGAATGAATTTCATTTTCTCAATCATTTTCTTTTATCATAAATTTTCCAGAACTCAATGTGGAATATCGCTGAAGGTAAGTTATGTATTTAGCCTTCCTAATCCAAACTTTCGATTCAGATTAAAAATAGTCCTTTGATTTCACTATAATACTTTGTGATATTAAAGTTCACACATTATCTTTGTGTTATGAAGCTGAATATAGAGAAATAATAAATGAATATTGAATTTAATAAAGTAAGCGAATTTAATAGAGGAACAATATTTGAATTGCTGACAGATGCATATTCATTTGATTATAGATGTGCTCAACGTTGGAGTTCAGACTGGAAAGAATTTGATAATTTCTTTTTTGACAATTTGCAAATTGCAGACAAATATGGTTTTATCACAACATTAAATAATGAAGCAATAGGAATGATTTCATGGGATCCTAGGAATATTCCTGATTATATTGAAATTGGCCATAATTGTATTGTATCAAAATATAAAAATAATGGATATGGGAAAATACAACTCCAAGAAGCTTATAGAAGAATTGTTCTAAATGATGTAAATAGGATAATAGTAACAACAAATGTTGGGTTGTTTCCTGCACAACAAATGTATGAAGGAGTCGGATTTAAAGCATATAACAGAAGGCCTAATGAACAGATTTCCGATTTCCCAGGTGACTATATTGATTACGTTATTATTATAAAGGATTAAAATATCAATATGCCAAATTGAACCAGATACGTTCAAAATGAAGATAAATAAAAGTCAAGGGCAATATATTAAAATTTTTCCAGAATATAATATAAAACATTGACAAAGGTAAGTTCCGTATTTAGCCCGTTCAAGTCCGAGCCTTCGGTTTAGATGAAAATCTTCCTCTCATTTCATTCGAGCGTATTTTCATCTAAAGACTTGCACAGACTAAATACTTCACTGGCAAAGTCAATGATTCAAATTAAATTCCGAAAAAAATGTTCTCGGGGCTAGCAGGTTATTCTTTCCAACTTTCAAAGTAATGCTTTTGGAGCAGCTTATCAATATCACTTTGACGATAGATGATTTTACCTTTTATCTGGATAAAGGGGATTAGCCCCGTATCTCGCCATTCCTGCAAGGTCCGTAGACTGACATTCAGTTTCTTGGAAACCTCATTATTAGAAAGAAAGCGTTCCCCATTCAAGTGGGGCTTGTAGTGCTTTACAATAGATTCAATGCCGTCCAGCATCGAATCGAGCGAAGAAATAAATTCTTTGATTTGTGGGGTATCTTTATTTATTAGTTCCATGATTGAAAGATTGTTTTATTGAAATATTGATTTCAAGATCGCTAGATAGCAGGCTAGTTGCGCAGATAGTCACCCAATGATGAGATGCTAAGTACATCTTTTGCCGGGTCATAATCTACAGAGAGCCGTTTGGATGCAGTGGCTATAAAATACTGGCTACCATCTTGCTGTATCTCATAAGTAGCGGGTGAAGCCTGCTTGGTAGTTTCCGATACATATACAATAGAAAGGAGATATTCTTTACCGTTCCGGTAGATGATAACCGTAGGATTCAGATTCACGCTTTCCCATGTGCCGACAATGGAAAACAGATTGAAGGACGGATAATCTTCATTAGTTCTTTTCATAAGACATGATTTGTTTGGGTGATTGATTCTGTGTTTCACTGTCCGCAATAATTCTTTCAATATCGGAAGACTTATAATAAATCTTGCTGCCGATTTGAGAATAAGCCAGCCGTCCACTACTTCGGTAATATTGTAGCGTTCGCTTACTAAAGCCTAACAACAGGCACACTTCCTGACTATCCAGCCAGTTTTCTACTTTCTGGGTATGAGTGCTGCACAAACTTTCTATTCGTTTGGCAAACTCAGTGAACCGTTCGCAGACATACGAAAAGGTTCTCTTTTCAATGGTTACTACTTCCATACTTTCAATTTTAAAAGGTTTATAAAACGTGTTGATCTAACTTTCATCGGCAAATGAAAGAAGAATCAGGAGCCGTTTTCAAAACTGTCCAAGGATGGCATAATAAAACCACTACTGTCTCTACGAGCTAGTTTCCCAAATAACACTTAAATCTTCATGATAAATACCATGAGCACACTCCAAATTTTACTATATTGCAACAATTTATAAATGTAGTCAGCATGAAGTTCAAAGACCTTTCAATTACGTTCCATACAAATAAAGTAAAGGAATGCATAGATTTCCACACCGAATATTTTAAAGCTATGTCAGCTTTTGATTCATAGTGAGAGGTAGCCGATATATATAGTTGATAAAGTAATAATCTAAGTTAGCACTCGTAATTTGAAATTGGAATACAACATAAGAAGCCTGTACACTCCAGTACAGCCAGCAGTAATAGGTACTAATGGCGAGGTCTCATATATTGAGTTGCCACCTGACGCACAACTACAAGACTTTATTTATTGCTATTGGAAATTAAGCCACTAGATGATATATACAATTATCGTGTAGTTGCTGATGGGTGTATTGATATCGTTTTTAATTGTACAAATTATGATGAAACATGTATAATGGGGTACTGCAATTCTTTTGTGAAGATTGGCATTGATAAAGAATTCAATTATTTCGGAATACGGTTTCTTCCGGGTATATTTCCATTACTATTTAATATAGATGCGTCAGAATTAAGCAATCATTACGAACGTTTAAATACCGTGCAACCTCGTATATACAATGTAATTCAACAATCGAAAGATAGATGCTTATGCCTTCAGGATTTGTGCGATGAACTCAATATCTATTTTATTAAGCATATTAATAAAATAGATAAACCTTTTGATAATAGATTTTTCTGTGCATTAGAAACTATTTTAAAAAGCAAAGGATCGATTATTATTGAGAAAGATTTGAATGGTGGAATAAGTAGTCGTCATTTACAACGACTTTTTAATTTTTACATAGGAGATACAGCCAAGTCTTTTTGCAGAATTGTTCGTTTTCAGAATCTTTTAAAGATTGACCCTTCAGTTAAATTAATAAAATCCGAAAAATCTTAATATGATTTTGGTTACTATGACCAAACTCATTTCATAAAAGAGTTTAAATTATTTTACGGTAAAACGCCCTCAAAGATCGCCGCTGAATAAAATGTCCGATTTTTCCTATTTTTGAAAAACTCTATGTTTTAACTTTGCGGCATGGAATTATATAGTATAAAGCAACTGTCAATACTTTATGTAATAACCAGTAAAGATGAAGTTAAAGATAAACGGTGATTAAAGAAATCGCTAAAAATATAAAAGCAACTATTGAAAACAACTTAATAACAAGATAATGATACATTTAGATAAATATATTGTTGTGTGCAAATGGGTTGAAAGCTATGAAAATCCTATTATATTAAAGAAAGATGAAAAAGTTGTAGTCAATTTAGCTATAAAAGAAACTGATCCAGAATGGGTAAATTGGGTTTGGTGTATAGCGGGCAATGGAATGACAGGTTGGGTACCTATACAAATTTTGAACGTATGTGAGACCTTACCGAATGAACGGAAAATAGCTATTGCATTAGAAGACTATTCTGCTTATGAGTTACCAGTAAATCAAGACGAGATAGTAATCGGCTCAAGATGCCTAAATGGTTGGTTATGGTGTCGAAAGGAAAATTCAACCAAAGAAGGTTGGGTACCGATTAGATGTTTAAAGCGATTTATTGAATCATTGTAGAATAAGTATTGCCGAAATTAAAGATACGTGAACAACATCCTGAAAAGACTATACCTGTGTGCTATTATCTCTATTCTTTAGAAGGAGCTCTATTAAACTTACACTGGAATGATATTCCATCAGAATTTAAAAAAGAACTAAAAGATAAAATTCAGGATTAACTATTAGAACAAATTTGATTAATGATTAGGCTATTAAAAAAGAATTAGCAGATTGATTCATTTTTACACTTATTAATATGACATATGAGATTACCTTTGCAAAAAACAATAAGTACATTAAAATGATACGATTACAAAATAAAAACAGGTTTTTAAAAGGAAGACATTATTGAGTCCTCAGTTATAAAAGAGGGACAAATAGTTGATGAACATTTATATAGTATTAAGAAAAAATGAAAAAAGATATAGGCGATCACATTATTAGTAAATTAGATTTGCAGGATATAGTTAAAGTGTTGTCCGATGAATTAAGCGGGTCGGAACTGAACACTGTTTTACTGGACGTTTTTAACAAGCGTGTTCAGCAGGAAACTCCCTCGTCTTTACTAAGTAAATATGAGGGCAACAAGCTTGTTAAGCCCGCCTTATTAGAAGATGTTTTAGAATATAAAGAAAAAGAATTACGGTGCTATAAATTAATAGCAGGTAGAGGATTTGAACCCATAGAACTTTCCCCCGTCGCTCAGTTTGGGACAAGTAGTATTATAGCAACAGTAGATCAGAAAAAAGTCCTTACTTCTTTAAGAAACACAGAAGTACAGGCAGACCCGACGAATGCAATAGCATTACATTACGCATCGTTAAAGAAAAAAGGAGAATTAGATAACAAAACCTATAATTACAGCAACATTTCACGGGTAATAAGGACACAGGTATTTAATAATCCTAATTTCACTCCTCATTTTACTGTTCTCGCCCTTATTTCATGTGGTAGAGATACTGGTAGCTTTAATTTTGAGAAAGAAGAACTATTAAAACATTTAACTACATCGTATGAAATATGTAAAAGTTACGGTGTGGAAAAAATATATTATGAGATTATTCCATGCAAAGGTTATGACAGTCAAAGCCCGCTTATAATGGAATCAATATCGTATGTCCGGGAAAAGAATAGTAATCTTGAGGTTTTGGTTATAGCACCGGAACATGATAATAACTATTATCATGGTTTCAGAATAAAGCAGCAAATAGTGATCGGCGGCAATACTATTGAAATTGCTGACGGTGGATTGCTTGATTGGACACAACAGCTATTAACCAACAAAAAAGAGCGAATGATGACATTCGGGCTTGGTATTCAGGTATTATATCACCTAACTAAATAAACATGGTAAAGAGTAAAGTCATATTTGAAGATGAAGAACAGGTAGAGATTAAATATCCTTGTTTTGAATTAAAGGATATTGTTGAGTATTATTTTGAAATATGTACTCCTAACAATTCTATAACTCCATTTTCACTTGTGGCTTTGCCTAATGCTAATATCTTAGTTTCAATTTATATCTCCGATTGTAGTCAGACATTCAAAGTACATCGTGAACATGGTATAATTGATACATCGGGTGATAAGATATCTGGTAGCTTAACAGAAGCGATCACTGTAATACACGCTCCCGGAACCCATGAATTTTCAATAAAATTCAAGCCGGGAGTTTTGTACTCCTGTTTGTCTAAAGATATTTCAACTTTGGTGGATAATCATTTGCCTCTGCAAAAGTATCTAAATCAAAAAGTAATAGACGAACTAAAATTGAAAAGCTCTTTTGCCGAGCGAGTTCAGTTTGTAGAGAATTGGCTTTTAAGTAATATGAAAATCTTTAGTTCTGATTTCAAACTCAACACTGTAATAAAAACAATTTACTATATCAATACTAACCGTAATTACAAATTGAACACAGTAAGTAAGGAAGTTGGTGTGTCAAATCCTACACTCAATAGATATTTCAAAGAAGTATTAGGTATATCACCCAAACAATGCTTTAAAGCTTTACGCTTTAAAACTGCATTGAAGAACTATCGTGCAAATGGTAGTTATGATTTATACGACGAACTGGGATATACCGACTTTTCCCATTTTGTAAAAGAAGCTAAAAATTTGGCAAACACAACTCCATCAGAACTATAAGATAAAGAGAAAGTAATAAAGACTATAAAAGCACATTAAATAAAATATTATCTATGACAATAAATAAAAACATGAAACTTTGGAAATACAGTGGAACATTTCTTGTTATAACAGGATTAATCCACACAGTATATGCACTAGTGCTTGGGAAAGAGGACTTTGCGGACATGATAAAAGATGGATTAATAAACTCCACAGATGACAGTTACAGCCGTGCTTTCGCCCTTTGGTTTTTAGTATGTGGGATTATACTTATTCTTTGGGGGCTAACACTCCAATGCTATATCAAAAAAGAGCAGAAACCTGCCCCTCTGATTTTGGGGTATTGTATTTTGGCGTTCGCTGTGGTTGGATGTATCATAGAGCCGATTTCCGGTTTTTGGCTGTTTTTGCCGCAAGCATTAGTTATAATTGCTGCAAATAGAAAAAGGAACTTATAATAGACAACATTATGAATATAATATCAGTAAGAGAACAACCTCAATACACCCAACAAATTATAGCGTATTTACAGCAATGTTGGAACAAAATGGCGCCAATTCTATATAGCGATTGTATAAGCCATTGTGTAGATGCTGTACATCCACTGCCTCAGTGGTACGTCCTGAAAAAAGAGGGCGAATTTATCGGATGTGCGGGACTTATTACCAATGACTTTATCAGCCGAATGGATTTATATCCGTGGCTCTGCGCCTTATTTATTGACGAAAATCATAGGGGTAATAACTATGCGCAAATGCTTATAGAAAAAGCCAAAGAAGATGCTCGAAAATTTGGATTCAGGAGTTTATATCTGAGCACCACTCATGTTGGATATTACGAGAAGTATGGTTTTCGATATATTGGAGATGGTTATCATCCATGGGAAGAGCAATCACGTATTTATGAAATAGAGTTGTAGAGTATGGGACAAACAACGAAGTAGCTATAGAAGTTGACTATATGAGAACCAGCTTTGATAAAAATTACATTTGCATGAGATATATTCCTAATATACTAAGTTTAATTAGAATCCCACTGTCATTGAGTTTATTACTGTTTGTAAGTAACTACTATGGATTTATGATACTCTATTCCTTATGTGGACTTAGCGATATACTTGATGGTTATGTAGCACGTAGAATGAACCTGCAAAGTACTAGGGGAGCAAAACTAGACTCTCTTGCAGATCTTATTATGTATACGGTAGTAATCATTATGCTTTGTTTATGGGATTTTAATGCATTAGCCGACTTTATACCATTCTTGATGCCTGTAGCCTTACTTCGTGTAGCTAATATCGGGATTATGTACCACAAGTTCTATCAACTTGGTGCAATTCATACTATCGGGAATAAAATTGTAGGCTTATTAATATACTGTATTCCTTTTATTTATATTTTTAGGGGTAGCTTCTCTTTCCTATGGTTTATATTACCATTTTTGATAATCGTTCCTTTCGAAGAGACTTGTATTATTCTCCAAATGAAGAAATTGGATTTGAATCGGAAAGGATTATTCTTTGCCGAACATTCTGTCGATTGAAAATAAGAAACTCTGTAAATAATGAGCAATAGAATACAAATGAAACCATTGAGATTAATGCCATCGACACTGATATTCGTATCGGCAGCCATGCTTTTGGGGGTGATGACCCACTTGTGCATTCCGTTTCTTGCGAAAGTTACCGGATTGGAGTCCATTATCTTCTGGTTTGTTTGCGGAGGGCTTGGAGTTTTCACTCCACTTATTATTGCCGGCGTGATGATGCTTCGCAAAGAAGGGTGTAAATTCACAAAAGAGACCTTTGTAGAGCGACTACGATTCAGACCTATGACTCGTAGAGATTGGCGTTATTCACTTCTGGCGTTGGTGGCAATCGGACTCTTGACAAGTGGAATTATGATTGCGATGCAAGTCCTTTTTTCGGATTTCAACCATACTCCATCGTTTATGACTTTGGATCCGCTTTCACCGAGAAGATATTGGCTATTGCTTGCATGGTTGCCATATTGGTTGCTCAATATCGGAGGCGAAGAGTTCTTTTGGAGAGGTGTGTTGTTACCTCGGCAAGAAAAGACTTTCGAAGACAAAACGTGGATATTGCATGGCACTGGTTGGGCAATTTTTCATATAGCGTTTGGTTGGCAACTACTTGTTATGTTATTACCACTATTGTATATAGAGCCTTATGTGGTACAAAAGACACAGAACACATGGACAGGAGTATTTCTACATGGGGTAATCAATGGTCCTAGTTTTATCGCAATAGCACTGGGGATTATTTGATATAATACAACTGAAATAAAATGACAAATAAAGAGATCAAAAAGTTATGCCGTTCGTTTGGAGCTGATCTGGTGGGAGTTGCCTCGGTCGAGCGGTTTGTAAATGCTCCGAAGGGATATCACCCAACCGATGTTATGCCAACAGCTAAGTCGGTCATCTCTCTTGGAATGGTTTTGCCCAAAGATCTTCTCGAACAGGATATACGAACATATACGGATATACGCAATGAGGCAGTTAAAAAGATGGATAAGATTGCTGCGGATGTAGCAGCCGAACTCAAAGGACTCAAATACAAAGCCGTATCGATAGTCTCGCTCAGCGGTAAATTCGTAGATGGACATTTCCGCTCGCGTGTGTCCCTTAAACATGCCGCCGAACTTGCCGGACTTGGAGTTATAGCTCGCAACTACCTGCTTACCAATGATAAGTACGGGAATCTGCTTTGGTTTACGGCAGTAATAACCTCGTTGGAATTAGAACCCGATCCGTTAGCGACATATCAGGTTTGCAACAACTGCAACCTATGCGTCGATCTTTGTCCTTCGGGAGCACTCGCTGACGAAAACAATTTTAGTCAAAAAGGATGCCGGAAGGTTTGCTATATTACCGTAAAAGGAGTATTGGAACTTCGTTGCTGGCAATGCCGAAATGTTTGCCCGTATAAGCATGGTATAAATGATTAAAATAAATTATCTAAAATACAATGAATAATGAAACAAGAGATTCTATTTGTACTACTCAAAGACTTTGCCGATTGGGAAGGAGCGTACATTACTCCCTACCTGAATTACGGTTGTGGACCTGATATCGAGAGTAAGTACGTGGTTAAAACAGTGTAGGTGACAAAAGCTCCCGTTGTGTCATGCGGTGGGTTCACGGTATTGCCTGATTACAGCATCGATGATATTCCCGCCGATTATGCCGGAATCGTATTAATTGGAGGTATGAGTTGGTTTACCCTAGAAGCAGACCTGATAGTCCCATTAGTAAAAGATGCCGCTCTGAATAAAAAACTGATTGCGGGCATCTGCAATGCTTCCGTTTTTCTTGGAATGCACGGCTTTCTCAATGAAGTAAACCACACCAGTAACACATTGGAGTATATCAAAGCATTTGCCGGAGTAGGTTATAAAGGTGAGTGCCGCTATATCGACAGCCCTGCAGTAAGAGAAGGTAACATCGTAACTGCCAACGGATTTTCTGCATTGGAATTCTGCCGTGAAATTCTCTATGCTTTGGATGCTTACTCTCCGAAAATGATAGAAAAAAGCTATCGAATGAATAAAACGGGCGTTTGGGAAGCACCCGAAGTGGAATAAAAGATTAAATATCAACGACTATGAAGATTGAAGAAAAAGCAGCACAGATCGTTGTAACAGCCGAGGTGATTGCAGTAGCATCTATCGACGAGAATGGCTACCCTCGTCGATGGCAATGGTAAAACTCAAAGATGAAAACGGAGGAAGCTATAAAACGCTCTCTGTGGAGTGACTGGATGCTGTCTCATTTTTCCGGAGGAATGGAAGACCCGGAATATTATGTTGAAATTCACTCCGGAATCGTCTACCTACTGGATTGACCACGAATATGTAAAAGATGGCAAATTCCTGAATCTATTATAAAATGAACAATATTAAAAAAATAAAACCAATTACCACCCTCTTTATGTTGATGTCTGTTGATGGTAAAATCAGTACAGGTGCCGTAGATGAATTGGATGTTGACAGGGACTTTCCTCGTATTAATGGTGTGAAGGAAGGGTTATACAAATATTACGAAATAGAGAAAACCACTGACCTTTGGTCACTTAATTCTGGTCGTGTTCAGGAAAAAGTGGGTGTGAATCAATGCCCTTTACCAACAAAACGATCAATGGTCAGTTTTGTTCTTTTAGATAATAATCATCTGACTTTGCATGGAATTGAATACTTCGTCCAGTATTCTAAAAACTTTGTTCTTGTAACATCGAATAGTGAACATCCAGCTTTCTCAATAAATGCAGATAATTTGCATATTTTGTATTATGAGCATCTGGACTTACATAAGATGATGGAAGATCTCTATCAGAAATTCGGATGCAATAGAATTACGATACAGACAGGTGGTACTTTGAATGGAATGTTTCTTCGAGAAAAATTATTTGATTACGTTGATATTATTGTGGCTCCTATTCTTGTGGGAGGGAGTGATACGCCTACTCTTATTGATGGGGAATCCATCAGAACATCTGCCGACTTATATAAACTAGGAGTGTTACAGTTGGAAAAAGCAGAAACACTAATGAACTCTTATATACGTTTGAGTTATAAAGTCATTAAGTAAAAGCATCTTTTAATATATTATATTTCGTAATGGTGAATAATTGCCATTTTTTTGTAGTCGAAATTGTTGTTTTGGGAAACGTGTAAATCAAAGTCGAGTTTATACAATTCTATGATTTTCACGAAAGCTATCTTTGCCTTCAAAAAACAAAGATGCAAATATCCTATAAACACATTTGCAGGATTACTATTCCCGTTTTAGTCAGCCTATTAGTGGAATATCTAATAGGTTTTACTGATACTGCTTATTTAGGAAGAGTTGGAGAAACGGAATTGGCAGCTTCCGCTTTAGCAGGAACATATTATATGATAATCTATATGATAGGTTTTGGATTTAGTATAGGAGCGCAAATATTAATCGCCCGTTACAATGGAAGTAGACAATATTCTCAAACAGGTGATGTGTTTACACAAGGAACTATCTTCTTGTTATTAGTTGCAACATTGCTATTTACATTGTCTTATCTGTATTCTCCTGTCGTATTGAGATTTTTGATAGATTCAGAGCAAGTTTATCTGGCAACAATAAGTTATTTGAACTGGCGTATTTATGGATTCTTTTTTTCGTTCATTATCGTAATGTTCAGAGCTTTTTTTATTGGAACTGTCAATACAAGGATTCTTACCATTAACTCTATCGTGATGGTACTAACAAATATAATACTAAACTATATACTAATATTTGGAAAATTAGGATTTCCTGCTCTTGGAATAGCTGGTGCAGCGATTGCATCGTCTATTTCGGAAGCAGTAGCTGTTATTTTCTTTCTAGTATATACCAGATTACAAATTGATGATCAGAAATACTGTTTGTTTCAATCATTGAACGTAAACAGGAGTATATTAAAAAAGGTTTTAGACATTTCTATTTGGGTGATGATTCAGCATGGATTAGTTTTTGGTGGCTGGTTTGTATTTTTTATCACAGTGGAGCATTTAGGCGAACGCTCATTGGCTACCACAAACATAGTTCGCAACATATCCTCTTTTTTATTTATGTTTGTTCAGGCCTTTGCTTCTGTAAACAGTTCTTTGGTAAGCAATTTAATTGGAGAGGGAAAATCTGACCAAGTGATGAAACTTTGCCGGAAATCGATTCTATTGTGCTATCTCTTTGTACTCCCAATGGCTTTATTTATAGCTATATATCCTAATTTAGTACTGAGAACTTTTACCAACAATATAGGACTAATAACCTATTCAATTCCACCCTTGTTAGTAATGCTTTCGTCCTATTTAATTGCCGTACCCACATTTGTATGGTTCTGTGCCGTATCGGGGACAGGTAATACATTATCATCATTACGTATAGCTGTCGTCTCATTGTTTATATATATTAGTTATATAACTACAGTCGCAAGCTATATACCAAATTTAGTGTTACTCTGGGCATCTGAGCATATCTATTTTTCAGGACTGCTGATTTTATCTCTATATTTTCTACTCTATCATAACTGGAAGCAAACAAAGTTATAATTCAATATTCTCTATTTTTTTATATTTTACATAAGTATATGTGGTAATGATTATCTTTGCATCATGTACAAAGAGTATCAGCCATGCAATTTACTATCCCCATATATAGACAGATATTGGGAATATGAGGGAAAAACAGAATGTGGAATAAAATTCCATATTCCGCCACATGGGTGTGCAGATATTATTTTCACGTTAGGAAATGTTGTTGATTATCTAGATGAGTCAATGCCGATGCGTTCGCACTGCTCGTACTTTGTTGGTCCTATGAATACTTATACTGAATTAGTTGCGCATACCGAAAACATACATATCTTGGGCGTTCGTTTTCGCCCTTGTGGACTTTCTCAGTTTATAGAATTGCCTCTGAATGAGCTAGTGAATAAGAAATTATGCACGAGTGATTTACCAACTATATTTGAGCATTCTTTTGCCGAAATGTTATGTGAGAAAGTTGATACAAAGCAAAGATTAGAGGCTATTGAAGAGCGTCTTGTAAGACAATTAATTCATTCTAATAGAAGTTGTGACAGGCAAATAGTCTTAGCTGTTAGCCGCATTATGCAAGGTAAAGGTATTACTCCAATAAAACAACTTTCATCTGATATATGCTTGTGTCAAAGGCATTTTGCACGTAAATTTAGAATATACACAGGGTATTCTCCTAAAGAATATAGTCAGATTGTGAAATTTTGGAATGCTATTGAGATACTAAGAAATTGTAATCCTTTCGATAACCTATTGTCTATTGCCGTTGAAGCAGGATATTACGATGCGTCACATTTATCCAAAGAAGTAAAGAGGCTTTCAGGAAACAGCCCTTATGCATTTTTGAGCTCTCCTGCAGGGCATGAAGTGAAAGTTATTCATATAGAATACTAAAAGTCGCTTTTTTACAACATCTCCGTTATAACCGCCACTATATTTGTATCAACAGAAGTTTATAAGCATAATTAAGCTTGTGGCTAAATCGTATTATCCCTACCTCAGTTGAGAAATAAGGTATTAGCTAAATACAATCAGATTTATTCACTTAAATATTTATGCCGATGAACGATTTATTACAAACGAGGATATTCGGACTTTTAAACGAAACCTCACAGGAAATTACTAACGAAGAAATGCAAAATGCTTATGGCGAATTTATCCACCAAGTTAGAACTATGAGTAATGAAAATGATTACTCAACTATTTACCGGATTCTTGTAGCTACCCGTATTGAGATAGCTTCACTGGAAACAGCACCTCTCTACGGGCAGGGGGGAAAATGCGCTTAAAAAACTGTTCTTACAGAAAACATTGGCTATAATCAATGCAGAATTAGAACTGTTCAATCTGAAAATCCAGTACCCAAACCCATTCCTTATTCCCAGAAACAGCCTTCCACCCTCACCACTCTATTTAACAAACGAAACCTATCTTATTGAAATCATGGAACTAGTTAGTGGAATGTTTCTATCTAAAAGAGTAGTTACCCATACTGGGGTAGTGTCACCACTCACAGAAATCGGAAGAGCATTTGAGTACCTCTTTAATATCAAACTGGGGGATATTCATAAGAAGCATGAAAGTGTTATTAAGCGCAAACCAGCCAAAGTAACCGAGTTTCTGGATATGCTACGAAAAATTATTCAAGAAGAAAGTAAGAATAAAGGGTATTTGTAAATCAGTTATATAGCAGCTATTTATGGGGGTGTACCAGTGGTACACCCCTAACTTATTTGCATCCATTTGCCGAACTTTGCTTCATCAATCGATTGAAAATATTAATGTTTAACTAAAAATGAAGAAAAATGTATATAGACAACGAAAACTTTGATAAGTGGATGGAGAAACTATCGAAGAAACTCAACGAGATAGGGCAAAATCTACAATCCCTAATCAATACCGACACTGTATTAGATCCCAACGACAAATTGTTGGATAATCAAGACTTGGCGTTTCTATTGAAAGTATCTTTCCGAACACTCCAACGATATAGGGCAAGTGGTAAACTTCCCTACTTTATGATTAGCCATAAGACTTACTATCGAGCATCCGACATTCGGATATTTGTTCAAGAAAATGCTGATTGTAAGTCCTACGAACGGTTCAAAAAGGAAAATCAGCTTGATAAGCAAACCGATGCAAAACAAGGCGGATAATATTACCACCTAACGAAGTATCTCCACACCCAATTTAGCAGAAACCACCTCGCCTTATGGCTCGGCTCGTTTCGCTAAATTGAGCAAGAGGGAACTGGACAAGTCCTGTTCTTCCCTCTTGCTCTGCGAGGCAAAGCCTTCGGCTTTAGCGTGTTACAAGAACACGCTGTAATGACACCTATAATAAGCATTTTCTTTGCAATGCTTATTATCAGGTATTTATCTATTCATATTTCTATAAAAAAGTAATTATCATGCCAAATAACAGTCGAAAAACGATATTCACCACCATTTCCATAGACAAGGAAACGGCAGCTTTGGTAGAGAAGATATGCAAACGATATTCACTGAAAAAGAGCGAAGTTGTAAAGTTGGCGTTCAGGTATATGGATAAGGCACATATCAATCCATCCGAAGATCCTGAATCCGTAAAATCAGAACTGGCGAAAATAAATAAGAGACAGGATGATATTATCCGCTTTATCCGTCACTACGAGGAAGAACAACTGAATCCCATGATACGGGCAACAAATTCTATTGCTTTGCGTTTCGATGCTATTGGCAAAACTTTGGAAGCTCTTATTCTCTCTCAAATGGAAGCCAGTCAGGAGAGACAAACAGCCGTGCTTAAAAAACTAAGTGAGCAGTTCTGCAATCATGCCGATGTGATAAACAACCAATCGAAACAAATTAACGCACTCTACCAGATACACCAACGGGATTATAAAAAGTTACTTCACCTGATACAACTCTATTCGGAACTTTCTGCTTGTGGTGTGATGGATAGCAAAAGGAAAGAGAACCTAAAAACTGAAATCGGTAATCTGATAAATACATAGAGTTATGCACATAGATTTTGCCCCGCCATCAAACGGTACATATAACAATGCTGGTAGTAGCCGACAGCTTGCTAATTATTTAGAGCATGAAGATTTGGAACGCATGGAAAAAGGTATCTATACTGAAGGTTTTTTCAATCTGACGGAGGATAACATCTATAAATCAACCGCCATAAAAGATATAGATACAAATATTGGGCAACTCCTGAAAACTGATGCTAAGTTTTACGCTATTCACGTAAGCCCATCGGAAAGCGAACTCCAGGCAATGGGTAATACAGAGCAGGAAAAAGCGGAAGCAATGAAAAGATATATTCGTGAAGTATTTATACCTGAATATGCCAAGAACTTCAATAAAGAACTATCCGCATCGGATATAAAGTTCTATGGTAAGATTCATTTTGACCGTAGCCGTTCAAATAATGCATTGAATATGCACTGTCATTTGATTGTCAGTCGAAAAGACCAATCCAATAAGAAAAAGCTATCACCGCTCACCAATCATAAGAACACCAAAAAAGGAAATGTAACAGGAGGCTTTGATCGTATGAACCTATTCCAACAAGCAGAACGAGGATTTGATAAACTATTCAGCCACAATCGCCAGCAAACAGAATCATTTGATTATCACAACACGATGAAAAACAGTTCTATCTCAGAACAACTTAAACTACATGAACAAGAAATTCAATCAAGTAAAAGTAAAATAGAAGTCAATCAAGAATGCAATCAAGAAAACTTGTTTTCTATCAATCTTGCAAACAAAAAAGAAGGGAGTCTAGTTTTAGGTACAAGTACACATATTATCACCAAACCTCAAAGCTATACTCATATAAAATTCACTAACAATCAATCAAATAGAAAATTTCATTCTATTACTCTATTAGGCACAGACTTTCAATATTCTTCTGAAGAAGAAATCTTAAAGTCTAAAAGAAAGGCAAAAAAGAAAGGGCGTAGATTGTAATTCCTGTCTCAATTTTAGTATAAGAGTACATACAGAAATAAGTAAGACACTTATTTATTTTAAATGGTAATACATATATCCTCATTGAAGCTGAGGGAGAGATAAAAGAGTATTCAGATAAACTGCAATTCCTATTCATTGTACAAACTTCTCTAAAATAGTGATCTAAATACACTCAAGACACATTTTCATAATTCAAAAAAGAACAGTTAATTACATTTATATCTGATTATTTATTAACTTTGTAAAAAGAACAATTTCTAAATAAAGCCATTATGTATAGTTTATTTCCAGAAGAACAAATTTTTATTAATTTTTCAGTCAGAGTATCTATTCCTGTTGGAAAGAATAAGAAGACTTATTATATAGGAAAAGAGAAAGGTATCTTAGAAAAGTATGAAAAAGACACCTTTTCTGGATATGAGTTTCGTACTATACATGGATTTATCTATTTCCTATCAAAGAACAGAGACAAATATCCAAAAGAAGGCTACAATGCTGTATTTTATCTTCAATTAGACGAAGACCAGAAATTAACTATAGAAGTCATCCAAAATTGCCCGAAAAAGTTATTGATTGCAAAACAACCATCTGTTTCTCAAATAGTTTCTTCATGGCATAATGGGTTTCAGTACAAACAAGAAAAGCGAAATGAAATAGGTGAAATAATACAATATGGACTACGCCCACCACAAATTGGAGCGTTGCATTCTATTTTATCGCATTGGAGCATTTCGAACAAACCTGCTTTAGTTGTAATGCCAACAGGGACAGGAAAAACGGAAACAATGCTTTGTTTATCAATAGCTAATCAAAATGAAAAGACACTAGTTGTTGTTCCAACAGATTCATTACGAACACAAATCTCTAATAAGTTTATTGGACTGGGAATTCTTAAAGTTGAACCTTTTAATATTATTTCAGACACAACTCTCTACCCAAAAGTGTCTGTACTTAAATCAACTATTGATACACTTGAAGAAGCTGAAAAAATCTTAGATGCAAATGTGATTGTTTCCACACCTCAAATCCTAACCAATCTTTTAAAGACTGGAAAAAATAACATTTTCAAATACATTGTTCAGCAATGCAATAATTTAATTGTAGATGAAGCACATCATATTGCAGCAAAAACATGGAAAGAAATAAAATTGAATTTTGAATCAGTAGGGAAACCTGTATTATTATTTACTGCAACCCCATTCAGAAATGATGGAGGTCGTATTGAAGGGGAAACTATATACAATTATCCTTTGTCTCTAGCGCAAAGAGACAAATATTATGAAAAAATCATATTTGCTCCTATTGTGGATTTTAATCCAGCAACAGCCGATAAAAAAATTGCAGAAAAAGCTATTGAAACTCTAAAGAGAGATCTTGAGTCTGGATATGATCATATTTTAATGGCACGTGTTGATGAAAGAAAAAAAGCAGAAGACATCTACGAGCAAATATATAAATATTATTCAGACTATTCTCCTGTATTTATTCATAGTGGTATATCGAAAACTTTACAACGAGAAATACTTGAAGGTATCAAAGAAAAAAAGCATCGAATTATTGTTTGTGTAGATATGCTTGGAGAAGGGTTTGATCTTCCTCAATTGAAGATTTGTGCCATGCATGAGATGCATAAAAACATCACCACATCATTTCAGTTTATCGGAAGATTTACGAGAACAACAGGCAGTAACCTAGGACCTGCTACTATTATTGCCAATATCGTAGATAATAGTTTTAAAGGTGTACTAAATGAATTATATCGTAAGGATTCTGATTGGGATAAAATTATAAGTCAATCCAACGAAAATATTATTGGGAATATTTTTAAGGAAGAAAGTTTCTTTAAAGATTTTTCAGATGTACCATTACCATACAAAATTCCAATACGGAACATCACGCCTGCCATGAGTACTGTAGTTTTTAAACTTTATGACAGTAAGGTTATTTGGCACCCTGAAAAATATATCGATTATTTTAAGAATAAAAAATATGAAACAGTAGCAGTAAAACATAATAAAAAAAACTTACAGATAATTATTGTACGGAATACAGAGAAAGTTCCTTGGGGAAAAATCGATGATTTAATAAATACCGAATATGAGCTTTATATTGCCTATTTGAATCCAGAACAAAAACTTTTATATATAAATAGTTCCAATAATGGTTCAACCCATGATAAACTTGCAGAAGCATTAGTTGGTAATAATATTTCTCTTTATAATGAAGGGGATATATACAGGGTTTTGCATAATGTATTTCAGTTAGAATTATTTAACCTTGGACTGAAATCGCATTTGGACGGCCCGATTAGCTTTACAATGTATGCGGGAAATGGAATAGTTAAAGGATTAAGTGAAATTGAAAAAGGAATGCATAGTTCAAATTTGTTTGGAACTGGCTATGAGGATGGAGAAAAAATAACTATTGGTTGCTCAAACAAAGGACGTGTGTGGACAAAGCTAGTCAAATCAATTCCAGATTATTGTGATTGGTGTGATAAGACCGGGATGAAATTACTAGATGAAACAATTAACACAAAAAATATCTTTGACTTTATTCAAAAGCCTGAAAGAATATCGAAATTTTTGGAAGGGAAAATTCCAATATCCATTAAATGGAATGAAAAATTTTATTACGACCCACAATCAGCAGTTTACAATTCTAATTTATTAATAGATTGCAATATTCAGTTAGTGTCTTATACTCAAAATACAGTTGAATTCGACATTGTAACAGGAGTTGGCATTTCTTCATATAAGTTGGAATTAGAGGAAGATAAAAATGGACGTGGATATAAGTATACCCTCACTAAAGGCAATCCAATTATCGTAAATCAAAGAAAAGAAAGTAAAGATATTATTGATTTATTTTTTGAATATCCACCTACTATATGGTTTCAGGATAATTCAAAAATGTACAATGATTTATTTTTTCTGTTCAACTACAAATCTCCAATTTTCGATACAGAGAAAATATTTGCATACAATTGGGACGGTATTGATATCACAAAGGAGTCACAAAAAAAGATTAAACGAGAAAATTCTATACAATACAAGATACTTCAACAATTAAAAGAAGAACCAGAGTATAATATTATTTTTGATGATGATGACGCAAACGAAGCAAGCGATATTATCGCAATAAAAGGTTACGAATCGGAGCATAATAAACTTATATTTGAATTATACCATTGTAAATTCTCATCAAAAGACGAACCAGGCGGGCGATTAAAAGATTTATATGAAGTATGTGGACAAGCACAAAGAAGTTATCATTGGAGGCACAATGTAATAGAACTATTGAACCACATGAACCGCAGGAACAGTAAACGTCTTGTACAAGGAAATCCTTCACGTTTTGAGAAAGGTGGTGATGATGAACTACTAATAATCCAAAATATGCTATTGTCTAATTATTGCGACATTGAGTTTAATATATATGTTGTTCAGCCAGGAATAGAAAAAAATAAACTAATTGGTAATTCTGAATTATTGTCATTACTTGGTGCAACTGACTTGTTGCTAAAAAGAACTGGAAATGAATTTTATATTATTACTAATGAATAATTATTTGTGATGATACTATCTGCCAACTATGTAAACGTAATGAAGCCAATAAAACAAATTCCTATATTGATAATTTTGCCAACTCAGTAAAAAAACTTATTTTTGCCCTCAGTATTCTCCATGAGCAAACTACTGCAAAAGCACGTAGTAAATTAGTGGGTTAAATCATGGGATATGCTTGAAACTAAAAATATAAAGTTTTAAATATCAGCGTGGTAACTCTGTTAGGAGAATCCCAGGCGGATCACATAAGAACAAAGCCAAACGGCGACAAAAAAGAGACAAGTCCTACAATATCAACGTATTGTAGGACTTTTTTTATTGTTTCAGTCTTGCTTAAAAGACAAAAAAGGGGCACGAAAAGACACGGTTGAGTATCCAAATCGTACCCCCTTCCCCAAAAAACGATTAGGGGGTACGATTGTCGGAAATCACTATCTATGCAGAAGGTTTCAATCTCTGTATTGATTTTAGATATTATCATCTGAAACCTGTTTTACTGTGATTTTTTTATTAATGGTGGTTGAATTCAGTTGTTTACTTGAATACCTTTCTTCCATTTAAGAATAGCAAAGCAATACAAAAGTCATTCTGTAAAAGTATTTCAAAGTCCAAAACAGATACAGACACGATTTTTGTATATTTGCAGGATACAGATAACACCTAACAAGTATGAAAAAAGAAATCCTATATCAAGAAATAGCGAGAACTATTGCCTGTCAAATTAAGAAAGGCGTGTGGAAAGCTGGTGAGAAACTACCTTCTTTACGCACTATTAGCAATGAAAATGGTGTAAGTCTTAATACGGCAATTCAGGCATATTATGAATTGGAAAAAGACGGATTTATAATATCACGCCCAAAATCAGGGTATATTGTCAATTACAAACCCATACGCCTATCTGTTCCAGCGACAACACAACCGTCTGTAAAGCCTGAGAGCAAAGAGGTGGTAGATTTGATTGCTGACGTATACAGCTCGTTAGAAATAGGAGATAAATCGATCACTCGATTTTCATTAGGAATGCCCGAAGATATTTTATTACCAATTGCAAAACTTAATAAAGAACTTATAAGAGCTATGCAGGCACTTCCGGGTAATGGAACCCGGTATGATGAAACACAGGGAAATATGCGATTACGTAAATCTATAGCTCGTTTTACGTATAGTTGGAAGGGAAACTTGACAGAAGATGATATAGTGACAACTGCCGGAGTTACTAATGCGGTTGCTTTAGCTTTATCTGTAATTACTAAGGTAGGAGATACTATTGCGGTTGAAAGTCCGGTCTATTTTGGAATGTTACAATTAGCCAATAGTATGGGGTTACGTATATTGGAATTACCTACCAATCCAGTAACAGGGATTGATCCAGATGCGCTGAAAAAAGTTTTACCACAAATTAAAGCTTGCCTGCTTATAAGCAACTTTAATAACCCATTGGGAAGTTGTATGCCTGATGAACATAAAAGGGTAGTTGTTGATATGCTGGCCGGATATGATATACCTTTGATCGAGGATGATTTATATGGTGATTTATTTTTTGGAAATTCACGTCCTAAGCCCTGCAAGGCTTTTGACAAGAAGGGGCTTGTTTTATGGTGTGGTGCGGTATCTAAAACATTAGCGCCGGGGTATCGGGTAGGATGGATTGCTCCCGGCAAATTTAAACATGCTATTATTCGCCAAAAGAATATTCACCTTATTTCTACGCCTGCGCTTAATCAAGAAGCGGTTGCCAATTTCATGGAGAATGACAGATACGAAAACCATTTACGTAAACTGCGACAAGAATTATACGCAAACAGTATTCATTTTGCCCATTCCATCATGGATTACTTCCCCGAGAATACAAAAATTGTTACTCCACAAGGAGGATTTATGCTTTGGGTGGAATTAGACAAACAGATTGATACAACAGAACTTTATTATCGGGCTATGCAGCGAAAAATAAGCATAGCCCCCGGACGTATGTTTACATTACAAGAGCAATATACCAATTGTATGCGTTTAAGCTATGGACAACGATGGACTCCACTTCTTGAAGAACGCTTAAAACAATTGGGGGATATAATTAAAAATCACTTTAACTGATGTATGTATTCTTTTAGTACTTCCCCTATTACTTGAAGTCCTTTCATGATTCTATCTTCTGGCATATTAGAGTAATTTATTCTAAAAGTATTTTCTTTGTGCTCAACAGGATAAAATGAACTGCCGGGTACAAAGGCTATTTTCTGTTCAATGCATTTTTGCAGGATGTCATGCGCTGAAATATTTTCGGGTAATTCAATCCAAGTAAATAACCCGCCTTGAGGATGAGTATATTTTATGTCATTAGGAAAATAGCGTTCAATACATTCTAAAGCTATATCTCTGCGTTTTCTGTAGACTTCTACTATTTTGCTAATATGCTCATCAATATCATATCGTTTTAGATATTCGGCAATAGTCATTTGAGCTATTGTGTTACACTGCAAATCAGTGCCCTGCTTAACTAACACATACTTGCGGATAATATCTTTATCACCTGCAATCCACCCAATCCGAAAGCCCGGACAAAAGATTTTAGAAAAACTACCAGTGCATAAGATATTACCTACCTTATCAAAAGACTTTATAGAGGGTAAAGACTCTCCTTCAAACCTTAATTCTCCATAAGGGTTATCTTCAATAACAGGAATATCATATAAAGCAGATAGTTCAGCCAGTTTTTTTCGTCTTTCCAAACTCCATGTTTTTCCAGTGGGATTTTGAAAGGTTGGTATTACATATATTAGTTTTATATTTTGAGTATTATTCAGTACCTCTTCCAAAGTAGCCATATCCATGCCTTCTTCATCTGTTGGAATTTCAATGAAGCCACTCCCATATGATTTGAATGCGCTAATTGCTGCTAAATAGGTGGGGCTTTCACACAATACGATATCACCATCGTCCAGAAATACTTTTCCGGATAAATCTAATCCTTGTTGCGAACCGTGAGTTATAAGAATATTATCCTTATCGAACGATGTCCCTAAGCGTTCATTCATTCGTTTGGCAATCCATTCACGTAAAGGATAATACCCTTCAGTAGTCGTATATTGAAGAGCTTTTGCTCCTGCTTCTTGCAAAACGACCTGATTCATTTTGTTAATTTCATCTATGGGGAATAGCTCAGGGGCAGGTAGTCCACCAGCAAATGAAATAACATCTTCCCGTTCTGTAACTTTGAGTATTTCTCTTATTTCCGAAGCCTTTATATAAGACATTCTTTTGGCAAATTTCAACTTCATAATCATTAAATATATTTGAAAACTAAAATAATGCAAAGTAAAGCATAATAGATAAATGAGAACAGATACAATTTGCACAATATCAGCGGGTACAGATTTTCGGAACCAAGTATTATCCCGATTGTATCGCCTACCGAAAGAATCAAACGGACAGTTATCAATAGAAAGACAGGACTGATACTTGCGTCGACAGTTATTCTAGCCGAACCTCAATTAACCAAGCGTGAGAAAGAAATACTAATATTAATTCGGCAAGGTTTTCTGAGCAAAGAGATCGCTTATAAGCTAAATCTTAGTATTTATACGGTAAATAATCACCGAAAGAATATATTGGCAAAGCTAAATGTAGATAATGCGATCGAAGCTATCAATAAGGCGGAAAATTTCGGTATTCTCTATTGATTACGATATCCAATCCAAACCACTAGCTAATATTGATATGATTGCGGTTATATTTCATCCTCTGGGGCTGAATCCATTTGTGCGATGCGCTATGAGTGAATTATACAATCATTTTTCTGCGGAAAAAGTAGTGCGGGTATCGTATGTAAAGAATACCCGCACTTTCTATTTATTTTGAAAAACGTAATTTTATAGTTCAAGATTCACTTCATTCATATTGATTTCAAGAGAGCGCCGCTATACCTGTTCCTATCAAGTTTGCGTTATTCATATTGTTGATATGGATTTCGACATCCGCTAATGCGGATTCATTAAGGAGTTCTTGTAATTTCTCCAGAACAAGAATGTTATAGTTTTTATCTTTTCTATTCTCGCTCCAAAATAGACTGCCTTCGGCTACTAGACAGATTTTTTGTATATCTTTATTATATGATCTCAGTAACTGAATAAGGCCCAGTAGCGATGCGGCGACTAATTGTGCTGATCTGTTGTAGATCCAATGAGCTACATCTACATATACGTCCTTGTGAATATCCGGATAGTTCATGATAGCGGTCAATTTTTGGGCATCGAATTTATTCTCAAACTCATCCAAAGGGAAAGTTGCTTTCAATATATCGCCTAGATACATACCCGAAACCGCTTTCTCAAACCGCTGTTTTCCAAGGCTGCCTGAAATGGCGTCAACCGTATCATCGACTGTCGTGAGGAATGGAGGATGGAAGTTACCCGACTCTAGGTTGACAGGGACTAAGCCTTGTATATTATAGCTCGGATCTAATTTCTTTATTTTATCCGCCGGAATGAAAGTGGCCATGTTGGTGCCTGTTCCTACGATCAGACCGATATAGGCGTCATAGCTATTGTCGGTTAGGCCGGCAAACAAGCTGGCGATAGTATCGTTTAATACTTTAATACCTGTAAATTTGATTTTACAATGTTCGTTTAGGTAGTCGAGAAGTGGTTTGCCTACTAATTGCCCTACCATTTCTTTAATGTCGACTCCTTTTGTCCAACGTAACAATTTGGCGTCTCCACTGAGTACGGATTCTGCTGGATAAGAAAAACAATAGCCGATTGGCATTTCCTCATCCCGTTTTATCCCGACAATCATATCGGCTAATTCTTTAAATAGCTCCTCACGAGTATATCCCGGTGATTTCATGATCGACATGTCTTTTTTCCACCCATTGTTGGGATGGATGGTTGGTGATCCTTGTCCAAGATCGACGGTCGCTACTCTATAGTTGGTTCCTCCTAAATCGAGAACCAATGCTTTTCCATTAATATCAGAGGTTTTGGGAGAGATAAAAGTCGGTATGCATTGTATCTCCGCATTTTCATGTTTTAATCCCTCTTCAACCTTTTCCCGAAATGAACTGGCTATCTCTTTGAGTTGGTCATTTTCTAACCAGAAAATATTTTTCTCCATAAGATTGATTTTTTGATTTTGAAATATCCTTGTTAGTGAATAACAATTTAGAAAGGGATTTGACTATCCTTATTGGTTGATTAAGTTAAGGGGATAAATTTCGATACTGTAAAATTTGTTGTGTTAAATTTAAATTTTGTATAAACAAAAGGGTGACGATGTCTGTTTAAAACACCAAACAGATGATTTTATTTATTAATCTAAATTAAGATATATGATACCGAAAGTGGAGATAGAAGCAGGCAAGGCGGATTTAATCCGTGAGATTTTAGGCGTTAATGATTTGCAGGACATTAACTTACTTGATGAGTACCGTGATATATTTATAAAATCACAAAAGTCTGTGTATGAGAATGAATCTGTTAATGATATTAATTGTACGGATTGAATTCTTTGATAGAGAGATTCCAACTTCTTTTATAGGATGAGGAAATGTTTATTCAATATATTGTTTACTAGTGTATTACAGTTTTATCGTAATTCTACCTTATGAAACTATAGTTTTTTTAGCAGAAAACTGTAGTTTCCCAAGGAGGGAACTACAGTTTCCATAGGAAGAAACTGCAGTTTCTTCCTATGGAAACCGGAGTGTCTTTTAGGCTCGGTTTGTGTAAACGATAAGGAAAATTTACTACTTATCATTTACGGCCTTCCCATATTCCTCATCACTTACCGGCTCAAGCCAAGTATTTTTGTTGGTTTGGGGATTGCATTCTACGGCGATATGCGAAAACCAACTGTCCGGTGAGGCGCCGTGCCAATGCTCTACGTTTGGTGCGATTTCGACAACATCCCCGGGTAGTAAACGACGGGCGCTTTTACCTCGTTCTTGATAATAACCCACACCACCTACGGCGATGAGTATCTGCCCTCCTGTATGCGTGTGCCAGTTGTTTCGGCAGTTAGGTTCAAACGTTACGTTAAACATTGGTACGTTTAAATCCTTATTGCTTGTTAATGGCGCTAGCCAAGACTTCCCCGAGAAATATTGTTCAAACCCGGTGTTTTCATTTCCTGTAGGGAATTCACTAATTTTTGGAATTTCAGTTTTCATTTCTTGTGCGTTTATATTGCCAATAGAGATTAATGTGATCAACATGGCAATGGTTATTTTCTTTATATTCATATTTGTTTTCTTGATTTTATCCATATCACAAAATTATTTAAGATATTCCATTACTTTTGTATACCAATTACTGATAAGTGTAACAGAATTACTGATTTTACAATCTATAGAATCTTGAAGTTGATGGCTTTTAAACAAATATAGGGGATATCTCAAATTGGCGAGATTGGACAATTGTCAGTCTGTTGGGATTATGTATTTTTGTCATCATAAGAATCTATAGGATGAAGCCTGATACGGAAAACATATATCAACGGAAAATCAATCAAGTAATTGATTATATCAATGCGAATTTGCATCTCCCTTTACGACTGGATATAATAGCCGGGCAAGTAAACGTGTCCGAGCGGCAGCTACTACGTATTATGAAAGGAGCCTTGAATGAGTCATTATATGCTTATGTGGCGAGGCAACGTGTAGAGCGAGCGGTTCTATATATGCATACGGAAGATATGAGTCTGGCAGATCTAGCGAGTCGGGTAGGCTATGATAACCCCCAATCTTTCTCGAAAGCGTTCAAGAAACAATTCAGCGTATCTCCGAAAGCTTATATGGATAAGTTGCGAGCACGTCTGAGAGAAGAGACCGAGAAGTGGAGTAATCCACACGATCTTGAAGTTGAGGTTTGTGAGGTAGATGATTTAGATTTGGTTTATATCCGGATTTTTGGAAAATATGGTGAGGCCGAACCCTATGAGGAGGCATGGAATCTGTTGATCGGATTCTTAAAAGAGAATCAAGCGTTATCAGAGGACACCCGCTTTATTGGTCTAAGTTTTGATGACCCGAACGTCACTCATCCGGACCAATGTCGTTTTTATGCTTGCGCTTCGGTCGGGAAGGAGATTATTCCATCAGGGATGTTCGGTACGATTCGTTTGCAGAAAGGAAAATATGCGGTTTATACCTTAAAAGGTAGTTATGCGGGATTACAAGAACTATATAATACTATAAATATAGATTTCAATTATACCAAACGGCATGGAATGGCGTTTGAGGAATATGTGAGTTATTCGGAAGAGGATGACGATACGCAAGTGACAAAGATTTATATACCAATAAAATAAATTAGTATGGAAACAAAATTTTGCCAAAGCTGCGGTATGCCGCTGCAAAAGAATGAGGAGTTAGGAACGAACCATGACGGAAGCAAGAATGAGGAATATTGTTGCTATTGTTATAAGGACGGGGCCTTCACGATGGACTGTACGATGGATCAGATGATCGATCATTGTGCCCAGTTTGTCGATGAGTTCAATAAAGATGCGGACTTTCATTATACGAAAGAGGAGGCCGTAGCGAATATGAAATTATTTTTCCCGACATTGAAGCGCTGGGCGGTACAATAAGCCTCTATAAAAAGCGTCTATCTGCGCTTCGGCTTGCTGGATTAGTTTCACTGGAATGCGGGGCTTCTTCTCGAAAAAGTCCATTTCTATTTGAATGGTGTTTTTTTTAATGGAGCGGCTCCAATTACCTATTATCTTTCCGTTATACAAGATAACCGGGTAGAAGGTGCCGAATCGGTTGAACGCTTTTGGATGATGTTCTAGCGGCAATACGTCCGTGCGGTTTTTGTAACTGATCAAGTATTCATCGAAGGCGGGGAGGAGACGCAGTACAGGTTCGCTCTCATTTTTTCCTTTCCATGATTGGTGGATGAAATATTCACGGGAATCGAACGTCTCGGTCATTAACTCCGTCTTGATCAGATTGATAGCGAGCCTACACTCGGTAGCGGTTAGCCCGGACCACCAAACAAAATCCTGTAACTGGGCAGGGGAGTGGCTTTGAAAATATCTGGATGCCAATCTCGCCAGAGCCTCTTCCCTGCAAAGTTCACGAGTAGGAGGGACACGTTCGTCCAATAAGGCGTAAGTCGTTTTCTTTCCTTTATCGATCCCGCTACAGACGATGCCTTCCACCTCACCCCATGTAAGGAAAAGGTTTACGTGATCTATGGTGGGCAAAATCCCGGATTTTTGCAATTCCGCCGTTACTTCTTGTTTGGTCAGGCTTTTGTATCCTTCCAGTATCTTTCCGATCTGATCTAGGCATCTTGTGAACAGCGTTTTTTCTATCTTCCCGAAATGTCCCTTGGCGTACGACATAACGGCAGCCTTGATACGCTCGGAAGATAGCATAAGCATCCAACGGATATCCTCGGCGGCCACGAAATGCCAAGTAGGACGCATCACATGGGTACGTAGAATATCACCTTTGTACAAAGCCTCATTTACCTTTTCAAGGGAAGAGGATCTCAAGCGAATACCGATCGCCCATTTGGCCATCTCATACTCCTGCGCCTGGATAGCGCCCATCCAAGAGACCAACTCTTTCGGGGACTCGAATCGGGGTTGTTCCAATTGTTGGCTAGCTACTCGTATATGTGTTATCATAATATATGAATATAAACGCAAATGTACGAAATAAAGCGTTAAACATCCCATAATCTTGAAGATATACTCATTCTTTTTGTACCTTCACGCTAGAAACAATTAGTGAAATTTATGACGATAGCGTATTTAAATGTGGCTACAGACCGGCAACACTTGGATATTCAAAGGGAAGAGATCTCTTCTTTTGCTGCGGCCAAAGATATCCATGTGGATAAATGGGTCATGGAAGTATCCGGAGAGAAAGCGAAACAGCCGGGACCAAAGTTAAAACTTGTTCTCGAACGCTTGAAGAAAGGGGATGCCTTGATCGTATCGGATATTACCCGTTTGTGTCTTACCTTATATGAGTTGATGGGGATACTTACCGTTTGCATGGAGAAGGACGTGACGGTCTATTGTATAAACGACCGTTATATATTCGATGACCGGATGGATCGCCAATTGATGATTAATGTCTTCAAGCAAGTAGACGAGATTGATCACAGTCTGGTTTCCATACGTACAAAAGACGCCTTGGAACAGGTGAAAAGTACGGGAAAGCGGTTGGGACGTCCTAAAGGCTCGGAATCCAAGTTGTTCTTCTTGGATGCCCATAAGGGGGAGATCATGAACATGTTGGAGCGGGGAGAATCGGTAGGATCGATTTGCGAGCATTTCAACGTCTCTAAGAATACTTTTTATAAGTATAGGAAGAAATTCTTCAGATCGTAAGGATTGGTTTTAATACCAATCCTTTCGTTTCATATATAGCCAAGTCAATACTCCGGTAGCTATCATGACGGCCCAAGCTATGAAATAACCGTAACGCCAATCCAATTCCGGCATTATCTTGAAGTTCATACCCCATACGCCCACCAAGAATGTCAAAGGGATGAAAAGGGTGGAGACAATCGTCAGCCGTTTCATGATGGCGTTCATCCTAAGATCGTTATTGGATATATAAAGATCGACAAGGGAAGAGGTGATTTCCCGGCAGCTTTCCGTTGTTTGGATAACGAATTGGAGTTGGTCTTGCAGGTCATTATAGATCGGCAGGATATCCGGGGTGATAATCCCGTTCTCTGTTCGTAATAGTTTTGAGAATTGATCTTTCAGCGGTAGGCTATTCTTACGGATAATCATGTACTCATGGCGGTGTTGTTGGATTAGGGAACCCATATTACCCTGATCGTTCTTAGGATCGAGCAAAGTCTCTTCTATATCCTCTAGTATCTCTTCTACCTTTGAGGCGGATTCTACTAGATTCGCTATGATGGTGTTTAGAAGGAAAGCGAGCAGCAATCCACTGCCTTTTTTCCGGATGTTCAGCATGTTGGATAGTAGCGCTTTATGAGCGGCCTCGAATACGGGGTTGTTGCTTTCCGTAAAAGTGATAACCGTATTGTTAGCTACCAGTATGCTGATGTGCTCAGACCGCATCTCGTTATTGACATCGTAATAGCAGGAGTTTAATACGATAAGCATTCGTCCTTTGTATTCCTCTACCTTGACCACGTGTTGGGGAGTCAAGATATCCTTAGCGTCCAGATTATGCAGTCCGAAATCTTTTACGATACGGGTAATGGCATCCGCATTGGTCAATCCGCTAACCTCGAACCAATTGATCTGATTCGAGTCGGTTAGTTTGCTGAAAGAGGTGTCGGTTATCCGCACCTCTTTCGTATGCAAAGATTGTTCGTTGTATTGAGTGAGACGGATGCCGGTTGCTGTCTCATGTTCGCCGGCGTAATAATACTTGTCCGATAAATGCCGGTTGGATATATGTCTTCTCCTGTGTGTATATTCATTCCGTCTCATAATAAGGATCTCTTTTTAATCAAACTCAACAACGGTGATACCGGCGCCTCCGAACTGCACATGCTCGTCTTGAAAGCGACGGACACCGGGAACCGTGCGCAGATAATCCCGGATTAGCTGACGTAAGATACCCGTACCGGTTCCATGTAAGATGCGAACCTTGCCTGCCCCGACTTGAATGGCGTCGTCGATAAAATAAGTCACGCTTTGCAATGCCTCATCGCCCCTCATTCCTCTCACATCGATTTCTTGCTTAAAGTTTATCTTCTTCTCATGCATATTGTCAGTGGTCTGGGAGCTGACGAACGTGCTTTTCTGGATTTCCCGTTTGATCTGGCCTTTGCTTACCTTTTCCAACTGCTCCAGCTTAACCGTGCTTTTGATCATCCCGAATGCTACTACGGCCTGCTTTCCTTGTAGTTCCATAACGGTTCCGGCGGAAACCTGCCCTTTAAGGCGTACATTGTCACCGACTTCTATCACCTCTTTATTAAATATTGGCTGGGCCGTCACTTTTTGTTTCTGTTTCTTCCGTTCGTTCCGTTCCTTGAGCTTCGCCATCTTGCGTGCGATCTTATCGTCTTCTTCTTCGGTCGCCATTACGGAGTTCTTGAACTCTTCCAAGGCTTTGCGGGCCAGTTTGGTCTGTTCTTTTTCCGCTTGGGCCTCCTTGATCTCACGGACGGTATTCTCGATCTTGGCGTTAGCCTCCGCTAGAATACGTTGGGCCTCGGCCTTTGCCTCCCGGATGATCTCTTTCCGTTGCTTGTTTACGGCTTCCAAGTCTTGTTCATAACGGGAAGTGACATCTTCCAGTTTTTTCTCCTGCTGACGGATATTCTGCCGTTTGCTTTCCCAGTACCGTTTATCGCGTACGATATCTTGCAGGTATTTGTCCATATTGATATAATCCGCTCCGACGTTCGCAGAAGCGTCGGCTATCACGTCCTCGGGTAGACCGATCTTGCGTGCGATCTCTACGGCGAACGAGCTACCCGGGTTTCCGATAGAAAGCTTGAACAAGGGCTGCATCAAATGGCGGTCGTACAACATGGCACCGTTTACGATACCCTCCGTATCCTCGGCGAAATGCTTCAAATTCTGGTAGTGGGTCGTGATTACCCCAAAGCTATGATTCCGGTTGAAGCGATCCAATAAAGCCTCGGCGATAGCGCCGCCAATCTGGGGTTCCGTACCGCTACCGAACTCATCGATTAGGATAATGGTCCGCTCGTTACAATTCTTCACGAAATACTTCATGTTGGTAAGGTGGGAACTGTAGGTACTTAAATCATTCTCGATGCTTTGCTCATCGCCTATATCGATGAATATATGCTCGAAGATCCCGGTTCTTGATCGCTCATGCAAAGGAATCAATAAACCACATTGCAACATGTATTGAAGTAATCCGACCGTTTTCAGGCAAACGGATTTACCACCGGCGTTCGGACCGGATATGATCAAGATCCGTTTTCCCTCGGTCAGCTCGATATCGAGGGGAACTACCTGCTTGCCCTGTTTCTGTAAAGACAGGAATAAGAGCGGATGCACGGCACGTACCCAATCCATTTGTCGCTTATCCTCCACGATCGGCTTGATCGCCTTGACTTGCTCCGCGAATAACGCTTTCGCACGAATGAAGTCAATGTCGGCAAGAAACTCGTAAGATTGTAGGATATCCGGAGCTAAAGGACGGATCACGTTCGTGAATTCCGTCAGTATCTTAATGATTTCCCGGCGTTCTTCCCCTTCCAGTTCCCGGATGCGGTTATTCGCTTCCACGACCACCTCCGGCTCTATAAAGACCGTCTTGCCACTGGCGGACTCATCATGTACGATACCTTTTATCTTTCGTTTGAAGGCCGGGGCTACCGGGATCATCAAACGACCGTCGCGCATGGTCGGTGTCACGTCCTTATCGACAACCCCGTCCGATTGTGCCGCACGGAGGATGGATTGCAGGCTGCGGGAAATACCGCTCATCGTGATCGTCATTTCCCTGCGGATTTGCGATAGGGTGGAGGAAGCACTGTCCTTGACCTTGCCGAATTTATCGAGGATACTATCGATCTTTCCAATCAATTGGGGGAAGACAAAGATATCTCCCGCCAATTCAGTCAAGGCCGGATACTTGATTTCCTCATCGTCCATAGGCTTGAAGAAGCGTACGATGTCATTGATCGTTTGCAAGGAACGTTTGAGGTCGAACAACTCCCGTTCATCCAGCCAAGTACCTTCCGGCCGAATCCGTTTCAAGGAATAGCGCACGTCGAAGAAATAACTGGCGGGGAATTCCGTGTCTCCGTGTAGGATACGGATAAACTCATCGGTTTGTTCCAATCGCTTGGATACGACCTCGAAATCGGCGGAGAATCCCATCTCCGCTACCCGCTCTTCCCCGAGCGGGCTTAAACATTTTTCTGTGATTAAGTGACGGATCTTATCAAAGCCCGTCTTTTGTTCAAAATTTTGTGGATATATCACGTGTTTGTAAAATCTTTATTTGATCTCTACCGTCACTTCAGAGCGAATGGTAGGACGGATAATTACTTCTAATTTTGTCTTGCCACGCTTTATATTAAATGTACAGGCGTTGTTGCCGGACGGATTAATATAAGGGGCGAAATAGTATAAATAAGAGAACGCCGGCAAGTAATCGGAGCTTTGCGACGCATCCGCTATTTGGGGATATTTGAATACGTCCCAGAACATGCAATACTTGAAACCGTTCGCGTCCGTAAACATCGTCTTCGGATCACGATATTGCATCGTGTTCGTGATAAAGCGTTTGTAGGCGGATGAGAACTCCTCTGCCGAATGATCCATCTTATGGCGGCCGATCTTTTCTATAATGTCACGGGGACGGATGCCTGCCGCATAAGCGGGAGAGTTACGATCTACGTCAACCACTTGATCCAATTTATCGATATCGTAGCTGATCCCCGTATAATTATAGGTCTTCTTGCTCACCTTGAACGGTACGTTACGTCCGTATTTCGTGTATGGGTATTGCATACACATCAACGGGACATGCACCCGGGCGTATTCGTCTAAACGATAAGAGTCTTCCAGCAACTCGTTCGCCTCACATTCCCAGAGTACACGTCCGGGGATATCTTTTTGATCGATGATACGGATACCGAATTGCAACAGATATTCGGCTTCCGCTTCGGCGGCGGCGTAATTCAAGAACGGGAATTTCTCCATCTTACTGTGCGAGAAGTTGTACCGGTAAGTCGGTTCTTTTTCTACCAATACTTTATTCGCTCCCAGATAGTTCGGGTTCTTATCGAAGAAATAGAAAGTCTGTATCAATAAATCCGGCTTTGCGATATCAACCGTAAGTCCTTTTTTGGTCAACTCGTTCTCGATGCATTCGTTGATGACCGTTTCCAGTTTACGGTTATTCTCGTCGATGGTCGAGAAGGCGAATGTCTTGAAGTTACCGAAATCTACGCCGTCGGATGTGACGGTAGTCTTGAACGGGCATACGAATTCTTGCTCATTGGTTGTCTCCAAGCTATACATCGCATAGGCGGACGCCAGCTGGTCTTCCGTGATGGCGTTACTTTTCTTGCAGTCCTTCTTTACCAATACTTGTTTAGAAGGAGAGGAAAGGTTGCTGATAGTCAATAGGACATCGTTTCTTCCGGCGGGATTCAGCAGTTGAGGGATCTCGTCGACAGATACCTCCGTCACGGGTACCCCGTTGATCTCCTCGATCACGTCATATTTCTTAATACCTGCTTGCTCGGCGGATGAATAAGGGATGATACTTTTAATGACCGGCTTGTTGTTTCCCCAGTTCTTGCTCTGGCTGATATCGTATGTGAAGCCTAGTCGGCAGATGGATGTATTCCTGTTTTGGGCGGAAACCGTACAGACCGCCAATACTAATAGCAACGTTGATAAAATCACACTTCTCATCATATTCTGGAATTTTATTTACTCTAAAAATACCTGTTTCGTTTAAAACATAGGCAAAGGTAAAGATATTTTTGATGTGGTGGAATAGTTGGCAATATATTTGCTGCTATAATAGTGTATGAACTTGATATGGATGCTGTGTATATACTTTTTAAGGGTATTTATGTGGTACCGTATTTCGCTTACAATTAGTTAGTAATGAAAAAAATCAGATAGATTATGAGCAAGATGAATCCAAACGAGAAAAAAGAAAACGCTTCAAAAAACGAAAACGTGAATAATGAGGAAGCGACAAATTTGCAGGAAGAACAGTCAAATGCGGCAGATGAAACTGCCGGCTCTGACAATGTGTCGGGCGAGGTGGAAGCCTTGCAAAAGAAATATAACGAATTGAACGATTCCCACCTGCGCTTGATGGCAGAGTTTGACAATTACCGTAAACGTACGATGCGTGAGAAGGCCGATTTGATCAAGACTGGCGGCGAGGGTGCGTTAAAGAACCTTCTTCCTATTATCGACGATTTCGAGCGTGCCTTGCAGAACGTCCGTGCGGCGGAGGATGTAGAGGCCGTTAAAGAAGGCGTGGACTTGATTTTCGGTAAGTTCATGGGCTATCTGTCTCAGCAGGGCGTGAAGTCGATCGAGGCCATAGGCAAGCCGTTCGATACGGAGGAGTTTGAGGCTATCGCTACGATTCCCGCTCCGGAACCGGACATGAAGGGCAAGGTATTGGATTGCGTACAAACTGGATATACCTTATTTGACAAGGTAATACGTCACGCTAAAGTAGTAGTGGGAGAATAATCGGAAAATCGGCAAATAACAAATACAAGGATGGCTAAAAGGGATTACTATGAAGTGCTGGGCGTTGAGAAGAATGCTTCGGCGGATGAGATAAAGAAAGCGTACCGCAAGAAGGCGATACAATTCCACCCGGATAAGAACCCGGGCGATAAGCAAGCGGAGGAGAACTTTAAGGAGGCGGCTGAGGCATACGACGTGTTGAGCGATCCGCAAAAGCGTCAGCGTTATGATCAATTCGGTCATGCGGGTGTCGGCGGGGCTTCACAAGGTGGCGGCTTCGGTGGTGGTATGTCCATGGAGGATATTTTCTCACAGTTCGGCGACATCTTTGGTGGACATTTTGGCGGTTTTGGTGGCTTCGGTGGTTTCGGCGGTTCTCGTGGAGGACGCCGTGTGAACCGTGGATCGGACTTGCGTGTGAAGGTGAAGCTGAACCTGAAAGAGATCGCTAACGGCGTGGAAAAGAAGATCAAGGTGAAGAAGTATGTGCCTTGTTCGCATTGTCACGGTAGCGGGGCGGAAGGCTCGGAGGGTGTGAAAACGTGTGATACGTGTAAAGGTAGCGGTGTCGTTACCCGTATCGCCAACACGATCCTAGGGCAGATGCAGACGCAGACGACTTGCCCTACTTGTGGTGGCGAGGGCAAGATCGTTGTCAAGAAATGTACGGAGTGTAATGGTGAGGGCGTCGTTCGCGACGATGAGATTATCACGATCAATATCCCTGCCGGTGTAGCCGAGGGCATGCAACTCTCCATGAATGGTAAAGGCAACGCCGCACGACATGGTGGAATCAACGGTGACTTATTGATCCTTATCGAGGAGGAACCGCATCCGGAGTTGATTCGTGATGAGAACGATCTGTTATACAACCTCCTGCTGAGTGTTCCGCAAGCAGCTTTGGGAGCCACGGTAGAGGTTCCGACCATTGACGGGAAGGCGAAATTGAAGATCGAGCCGGGTACGCAGCCGGGTAAGGTGCTTCGTTTGCGTAATAAAGGACTTCCTTCCATCAATAGTTATGGTACGGGCGATTTGTTGGTGAACGTGAGTGTATATATCCCCGAGACTTTGTCGTCTACGGAGAAAGAGACGCTGAACGGATTGGAGAATTCACCGAACTTCCAGCCTAATAAGACGATGAAAGAGAAAATCTTCAGTAAGTTTAAGCACTTCTTTGATTAACGAATAGAAAAGACTACTGTGTTCGTGTGAGAACACTATAGTATTCGTGGATAAACACAGTAGTGTTTGAAGATGAATACTATAGTGTTTATCACCGGAATACGGTAGTCTTTTTTCATAAGTCCTAAAATGAGTATCCTATGAGAATATATACCCGTGGAGGAGATAAAGGAAAAACCGGCATACATGGCGGTGAGCGTGTCGATAAGGATGACATCCGTATCGAGGCGAATGGGACGTTGGATGAGTTGAACGCCGAGATCGGTATTGTCCGTACGTTGCTGCCTCCCGATCATGAATGGCAGGTGTTGCTGGGTAGGATACAGCGTGAGATGATGGCCGTGATGTCTCATGTGGCGACACCATCGGCGATCCGTGATCAGAATCCGAATCCGCTTCCCGATGATTTGACCGTCTTTTGTGAGTCCCATATCGATGATCTATCCGCCCAGATGGAGGATAACGGGTATTTTATCCTTCCGGGAGGCACACCTGTTTCGGCGCACCTCCAATTGGCCCGTACGATCACTCGCAGGGCCGAACGCCGCTTGTGGACATTGAATCGGAAAGACCCGGTTCCTGCCGGGATCATGGCGTTCGTGAATCGTTTATCGGATCTGTTCTTTACGATGGCACGTTATGACATGTTTCGCCAAGGGAACGCCGAGGAACGTTGGCAATCCTTCCTGTATAAGCGGAAAAATAAATCCTAGAGGGCGATATCTTGCCATTTGCCTTTCACGAGCTCACGGGTGGACTTGAAGCCGGCTTGCTTCAGCAACTTGAAAGCCTCCTTGCGACCGTCGTTCACCAAATCCGGATAATGGCAATCGGAGTTCACCATGACAGGGATATTCATTTCCCGCATCCGTGATAGGTATTCCACACGGGGGTAAAGCTCTTTTTTCTTGGTCCAGTTCTTGGTGTTGACCTCTACCATCAACCCTTTCTCCTGAACCAGATCCAGACAAGCCTCAAAAGGCTTCCGATACCAATCCTCCTCAAAATTGAAGATCTCGTACTTCTGTCCGTTCATATAGATCTTGTCCATATGCCCGACGATATCGATGCCTCCGGCCTCTATCATTTTCATCGTGGTATCGAAGAAACGCTTGACAAGCAACCGGACATCTCCCCCGAAATGCCGCTCCACGGAGTGGGCGTATTCCCTGAATGAGCCGTCTATACAGACCATGTTCTCTTCGACCAGACGCTCTGATACGGGCAGGAAATGGATGGAACCGATCCGGTAGTCCAAAGGCAACTCTTGGAAATAGGGGATCGAGGCGTTATAGGTCTCGTCCAGATAATCAATCTCCAGACCGGCATATATTTCTAGTTGATCGCTGTATTTCTGTTTTAGTCGTTTTATCTCTTGCAGATACTCCGGCATATCGTCTTTAGACATATTCCAGAAGGTCTCGAACGGAAGCGGCGAGTGGGAGGAAAAACCGTACGCACGGAACCCGTGTGTTATGGCGAATCTCACGAAATCCTCCGGAATACTTCTTCCATCACAAAAAGTACAATGACTATGGTAGTTACTGAGTTGCATGATTGTTCTTAGTGATTAAAAAGCCACATCCAGATCATCTTGCCCGGATGTGGCCTTGTATGATGAATGAGAGAGGTGTTATTTGATAACGCCTAGCTCTTTTCCTACCTTGATAAACGCTGCGATAGCCTTGTCCAGATGCTCAGTCTCGTGGCCGGCGGACAATTGTACACGGATACGAGCTTGTCCCTTCGGTACTACCGGGTAATAGAAACCGGTTACGTAAATACCCTCTTCCTGCATCTTGGCGGCGAAATCTTGAGACAACTTAGCGTCGTACAACATAACGGCGCAGATAGCGGATTGAGTCGGCTTGATATCGAAACCGGCTGCCAGCATCTTGTCGCGGAAGTAGCTTACGTTGTTCATTAATTTCGTATGTAAAGCGTCGCTCTCCTTCAACATCTTGAACATCTCCAAGCTTGCGCCTACGATGGCCGGAGCCACGGAGTTGGAGAACAAGTAGGGGCGAGAACGTTGGCGTAACATATCGATAATCTCCTTCTTTCCGGTCGTGAAGCCACCCATGGCACCACCGAACGCCTTACCCAGCGTACCCGTGAAGATATCTACACGTCCGTAAACATCAAACTGCTCGGCTACGCCATGACCCGTCGGGCCTACGACACCGGCAGAGTGAGACTCGTCCACCATAACCAATGCGTCATATTTCTCGGCAAGCTCGCAAATCTTGTCCATCGGAGCGACATTGCCGTCCATGGAGAACACGCCGTCCGTGGCGATGATACGGTGACGTTGGGCCTGCGCCTCTTGTAGGCAACGCTCCAAGTCCGCCATATCGGCGTTAGCGTAGCGATAACGTTTCGCCTTGCATAAACGAACACCGTCGATGATAGAGGCGTGGTTCAAGGCATCCGAGATGATAGCGTCTTCCTCGCCGAACAATGGCTCGAACAAACCACCGTTAGCGTCGAAACATGCGGCGTAAAGGATCGTGTCCTCAGTCTTGAAATAGTCGGAGATGGCTGCTTCCAATTGCTTGTGCAAATCCTGCGTTCCACAGATGAAACGAACGGACGACATGCCATAACCGTGTGTATCCATGGCTTCTTTCGCGGCCTTGATCAGTCGTTGGTTATCGGACAGGCCAAGATAGTTGTTGGCGCAGAAGTTTAAAACATCACTTCCGGCATTTACTTTGATGTCGGCTCTCTGCGGCGTAGTAATGATACGCTCGTTCTTGTATAAACCAGCGGCTTTGATGCCTTCAAGTTCATTTGTCAAGAATTCTTTAAGTTTTCCGTACATAAAAACTTCGTTTTTTATTAGTATTTAGATGTGAGTAGTAGCTTCGTTGTCAAAGCGACAGACAAAGGTCTGTTTTTTTTTTGAATTTTAATACTAAAAAAGAGAAGAAATTCATGTCTAAACTGTTTTATTCTCTATACCTTTGCCGACGGAAAAAAACTTAAATCTCATTAAACGCGATGAAGAATGTATTAGTAATTGGTTCTACCGGTCAGATCGGATCAGAGTTAACCATGAAATTAAGAAGTATCTACGGTGGGAACATAGTAGCGGGTTATATCCCGGGTGCGGAACCTAAAGGCGAGTTGTTAGAATCGGGACCTTCCGCTATCGTGGATATCACGAACGAGCAGCAGATCGCTGAGACGGTATCAAAATATAATATTGATACGATCTACAACTTGGCGGCTCTTTTGTCGGCTGTAGCAGAGGCTAAACCTCAGTTGGCGTGGAAGATCGGAATGGGGGGCTTGTTCAATGTGCTTGAGGTGGCCCGTGAGATGCACTGCGCCGTATTTACGCCGAGCTCTATTGGCGTTTTCGGTAACAATACCCCGAAAGACAAGACTCCTCAAGATACGATCCGTAATCCTCGTACGATGTACGGCGTGACGAAGGTATCCGGCGAGTTGTTAAGCGATTATTATAATATCCGTTTCGGCGTGGACACACGTTCGGTTCGTTTCCCCGGATTGATCTCTTACGTAACACCTCCGGGTGGTGGTACGACGGATTACGCTGTCGATATTTACTATTCGGCCGCTAAGGGCGAGAAATTCGTTTGCCCGATCGCAGCCGGTACTTTCATGGATATGATGTACATGCCGGACGGCTTGCGTGCCGCTATCGAGATTATGGAGGCGGATTCTACGAAGTTCGTTCATCGCAACTCTTTCAACATTGCGTCGATGAGTTTCGATCCGGAGATCATCTTTAATAATATCAAGAAATATATGCCTGAATTCCAGATGGAGTATGAGGTAGATCCTTTGCGTCAGGCTATCGCCGAGTCGTGGCCGAACTCCTTGGATGATACTTGCGCCCGCCAAGAGTGGGGCTGGAAGCCGGAGTATGATTTGGATGCCATGACAAAAGACATGTTAGCTAAATTGAAAGAACGTTTCAATAAATAAGAGTGATGTTGTAGCCATGATTGTTTGTGGATAGAGGGGCCGGGGTATCATCGGGGGGGATGATCCCCGGCCTTGTTTTTTAACGCTGCTATTTCAATAAATCCGGCCGGAGGCGTGCCGTACGCTCTTGTGCTTGTTGCAAGCGCCATTCTTCGATCTTGCGCTGGTGCCCGGATAATAGTACCTCGGGTACTTTCCAACCTTTGTAATCGGCGGGACGTGTATAAACAGGCGGGGCCAGTAAGTCATCTTGGAAGGAGTCGGAGAGGGCGCTTTGCTCGTCGCCGATCGCTCCCGGTATCAAGCGTACCACGGCGTCGGTTATGATAGCGGCGGCCAGCTCTCCTCCGGTAAGGACATAGTCTCCTACGGATATCTCTTTCGTTATCAAATGCTCACGGATACGATAGTCGATCCCTTTATAGTGCCCGCAGAGGATAATCATATTATTTAGTAAAGACATGCTGTTGGCCATGGGCTGGTTGAGTGTCTCGCCATCCGGGGAGGTATAGATTACCTCGTCATATTCCCGTTCGCTTTTCAACGCTGAGATCGCCCGGTCTATCGGTTCGATCTGCATCACCATTCCGGCCTCTCCTCCGAACGGATAATCATCCACCCGCCTCCATTTATTAGTGGTGTAATCCCGTAGGTTATGTAAATGAATCTCCGCTAATCCTTTATCTTGCGCCCTCTTGACGATAGAGCAATTAATCATCCCCTCGATCATCTCGGGAAGTACGGTAAGTATATCTATACGCATAAAAAATAGTTGTAACGTTAAAACCTCCCGCAAAGGTACATCTTTATTCTGACTCATCGTAAAGTGAGTCTCTATTATCTATGATTCGCGATAGAAAATTAAGAATGAATGAAACGCATGCGTTGGCGCAGTTAAGAGTTCGTAGAAGTTCATGAGGATATTTTTGTATCGTTTGAATTATTATTCGTACTTTTGTCCGTCAATTCGGCGGCTATCAATAGAGGCCGTGTCTTTAGAGAATAAATTTTATAGCGATGAATATATCTTACAATTGGCTGAAAGAGTATCTTGATTTCGATCTGGAGCCAGAAGAAGTTGCTGCGGCGCTTACCTCTATCGGTTTGGAAACCGGTGGAGTAGAGGAAGTTCAAACCATTAAGGGCGGACTTGAGGGACTGGTTATCGGTGAAGTGTTAACTTGTGAGGAACACCCGAATTCTGACCATTTACATATAACGACCGTAAATGTAGGTGGCGAGGCTCCTTTACAAATCGTATGTGGCGCCCCGAACGTGGCTGCCGGACAGAAAGTGGTCGTAGCCGTGAACGGCACGAAACTGTACGACGGTGATGAATGCTTTACGATCAAGAGATCCAAGATCCGTGGCGTTGAGTCCAACGGTATGATTTGCGCCGAGGACGAGATAGGTATCGGTACCGACCATAACGGTATTATCGTACTTCCCGCCGACGCTGTTGTAGGTACGTTAGCTAAAGATTATTATAATGTAAAGAGCGACTACGTGCTGGAGGTGGATATCACCCCGAACCGTGTAGACGCTACTTCCCATTTCGGTGTCGCCCGTGACTTGGCCGCTTATTTGAAGCAAAACGGCAAGCCCGCCGAATTGAGACGTCCTTCGGTAGACGCTTTCAAGATCGACGACGAGACACCGGGCGTAGAGGTCGTGGTAGAGAATACGGAGGCTTGTCCCCGTTATTCCGGTGTTACGATCAAGGGCGTTACGGTGAAGGAGAGCCCGGAGTGGTTACAAAACCGTTTGCGTGTGATCGGCCTTCGTCCCATCAATAACGTAGTGGATATAACGAACTTTATCCTGCATGAGTTAGGGCAGCCTTTACACTCTTTTGACGCGGGTAAGATCAAAGGAAATAAAGTGATTGTCAAGGCGGCCGAGGCTGGTACGAAATTCGTCACGTTGGATGGCGTGGAGCGTACGTTGACCGATCGTGACTTGATGATTTGTAACGTCGAGGAACCGATGTGTATCGGTGGCGTGTTCGGCGGTTTGGATTCCGGCGTGACGGAGGAGACCACCGACGTATTCTTGGAATCCGCTTGTTTCCATCCGACGTGGATTCGCAAGACCGCCCGTCGTTTTGGCTTGAATACGGACGCTTCTTTCCGCTTCGAGCGTGGTTTGGATCCGAACAATACGATGTATGTATTGAAACGTGCCGCCTTGTTGATACAAGAGTTGGCGGGAGGTAAGATCACGGGTGCCGTACAGGATGTTTATCCTGCCGTGGCGGAACCGTATACGGTTGAGGTGACTTACGAGAAGATCAATACGTTGATCGGTAAGGATATTCCGGTAGAAACCGTGAAAAGTATCTTGGCAAGCCTTGAGATGGAGATCGTATCCGAGACTGCCGAGGGCTTGACTTTGCATGTTCCCGTATATCGTATCGATGTGCAGCGTGATGTAGACGTGATCGAGGACATTCTTCGTATCTACGGATATAATAACGTGGAGTTCAGCGATAACGTGAAGTCCAATTTAAGTTACCAGACTCCTACGGATCGTAGCTGGAAATTGCAGAACTTGATCTCGGAGCAACTTTGCGGTTGTGGTTTCAACGAGATCATGAACAACTCCTTGACACGCTCCGCTTATTATACGGATCTGTCTGTTTATCCGGAAGCGCATTGTGTCATGTTGATGAACCCGTTAAGCGCTGATTTAAACTGCATGCGTCAGACCTTGTTGTTTGGCGGCTTGGAGAGCATCGAGTATAACATGAAACGTAAGAAAGGCAATATCCGTTTCTATGAGTTCGGTAATTGCTATGATTATAATATTGATAATAAGAAGGAAGATGAGACCTTGGCGCAGTTCAGTGAGGATTACCGTCTAGGCATCTGGGTAGCCGGCAACCGAGTGGAGAACAACTGGGCGCATCCGGACGAGAAATCTTCCGTTTATGAGTTGAAGGCTTACGTAGAGAATATCTTGGTCCGCTTGGGCGTGGATATGAAACGGGTTATTTTCGGTAACTTGACGAATGATATCTATTCTTCGGGCCTAAGCATCACGACCGGTTCCGGACGTCAATTGGGTACGATGGGTATCGTAAGCAAGAAACTTCGTAAGATGTTGGATATCGATATGGAGGTTTATTACGCTGAGTTGTCGTGGACCCAATTGATGAAGGAGATCAAGAAGGCGAAAGTAACCTTCTCCGAGATTTCCAAGTTCCCGGCCGTTAAACGTGACTTGGCGTTGTTGCTTGATAAGAGCGTACAGTTTAGCGAGGTCGAGAAAATCGCTAAGGATAGCGATCGCAAGCTATTGAAGGAAGTATCTCTGTTTGACGTTTACGAGGGCAAGAATCTTCCGGCGGGCAAGAAGTCGTATGCCGTAAGCTTCTTCATGCAAGATGAGAGCAAGACTTTGAACGATAAGCAGATCGACGCTATCATGAAGAAGATCCAGACGAATCTGGAACAAAAGCTAGGTGCTCAATTGAGATAAGAATTTAATTACATAAAATAAAGATAAACTGATAAACATATGGGAAGAGCGTTTGAGTTTCGTAAAGCGAGAAAGTTTAAGCGTTGGGGCAATATGGCCCGTGTATTCACGAAGTTAGGTAAGGAAATCACGATTGCGGCAAAACAAGGTGGGCCGGAGCCCGAGAATAATCCTCGTTTACGTGTGTTGATGCAGAACGCCAAAAAGGAGAATATGCCGAAGGAGAACGTGGAGCGTGCCATTAAACGTGCTGTATCCAAAGATTTCACGGATTATAAGGAGATGAACTATGAGGGATATGGTCCTTTCGGTATCGCTATCTTCGTTGAGACCGCTACGGATAATACGACTCGTACGGTAGCCAACGTTCGTAGTTATTTCAATAAGAACGGTGGTTCTCTGGGAACATCCGGTAGCTTGGAGTTCTTGTTCGACCATAAATGCGTATTCCATATCGCCAAAAAAGAGGATCTTTCTTTAGAAGACCTAGAGTTGGAGTTGATCGACTTCGGTGTAGATGAGGTTGAGGAAGACGAGGACGAGGTTGTTCTTTATGGTGAGTTCGCGCAGAATTCGGCGATCCAGAAATATTTGGAGGAGAATGGTTTTGAGATCTTGAGTAGTGAGTTCGTACGTATCCCGAACGATTTGAAGGAGGTTACTCCGGAACAGCGTGAGTCTATCGAGAAGATTATCGAGAAATTAGAGGAAGACGAAGACGTTCAAAACGTATTCCATAATATGAAGGAAGACGATTCTGAGGAGGAATAACGTACGCTTATACGTAAAATAGTATACTTTATCCGTAAAAAAGCGACATCGAGGCAAATTCGATGTCGCTTTTTCTTTTTTACAACGAATGTTTCATGTTTTTTATTTATTTTTGTGAGTCTAGGGTGAATAACAATTTAACTTATATGGTGAAAATGAAAAGACTATTTCTTCTTTGTGCGTTCGTGAGCATGTTTGCGACGTGTAATTTTATCTCAGCTCAAAAGGAGTTAGGGATTTTCAATTCTGTTTCGGCAGGAGTGGGTGTTGGTTTGACGGGTGTAGATGTGGAAGTCGCTACTCCTATTACGCCTTATCTGGCGTTGAGAGGTGGTCTTACCTTTATGCCGGGTTTCAGCATTAATACGGACGTGGATGTAGATGTTAACGATCCGCGAGCGGGTGTGTATAATGATACATACTCCATGGATGTCAAAGGTAGCTTGAAACGTACTTCTGGACAGTTGTTGGTGAATGTTTACCCGTTTCCTCACGCTTCTTCGTTCTTCGTTGCGGCCGGCGCCTATTTCGGTGGTTCTTCCTTGGTGAAGATAGAAGGACATAGTGATAAGCTGAAAGACCTGATCGCCCAAGGAGAAAGTGCGGGCATAGTTATCGGTGATTATACGATTCCGGTGGATAATAACGGTAATGTATCCGGTGGATTGAAAGTGTCCGGTTTTCGTCCTTATCTAGGTCTTGGATTCGGTCGTGCGGTTCCTAAGAAACGGGTTGGCGTGATGTTTGAGCTGGGTGTGCAATTCCATGGCAAACCGGAGGTGTATACGGATTCAGGGGATGTAAAGGACTTGTTGAATGAGATAGACGAGGATGATACCTTTACGAAGATCATGGACAAGCTAACGGTTTATCCGGTCATGAAGATTCGTATTTGCGGAAGAATATTTTGATTGTCAAAGATAGTATAAGCTAAGAGTGGCGTTAATAATACGATGCCACTCTTTTTTTTTATGGCTAAACTTTCATTTATTTTGTTTATTTTTGTGCACTGTTAGGGTCATAATTTTGATAAAAATAACTTTATATGAAAAACAAACATTTGGTGATGCTATTGCTATCATCTTGCTGTTTAGCAGCATGTGTGGATAGTAAGTATGATTTAAGCGATGTCAATACGGACGATGCGGTAATGGGTGAGTCTTGGGTAGCTCCCCTCGGTATGGGTTATGTAACGTCGGATGACGTTGTGAATGTAGAGAAAGTCCCTTCCATTCGGGAAGTCGACGGGGCTTACGTCATGATCTATGATGGAGAGATGAAGATTAAGGGGAAAAGCTTACGGGCCGCCTCTGATAAAGTGGAGATCGCCTCGGAAGATATAACGACTGGGGATATCGATGGCTTGTTCGATGGCGATTTCGTTTTGGCGTTAACGAACCCCCGCATTACGTTAAAGTCGAATGTAAAGAATGCCTCTTTGGATTGTAGCTTGTCTATCGAGGCTGAGAACACAAGTAAAAAGGAGGCTACTTCCTCTGATTTTACCTTGTCAACGGTGTCTCCTAATATTTGGATCGGCCCTCTTGATCCGAAGACGGATGCTTTTAAGTTTGTCAAGAACGAGAAGTTACCGGGAATCGTACAGATTGTTCCTCAAAAAATACATTTGTCTTTGTCCGCTGATAGCAAACAATGGACGAACGCTCCTGCGGATGCCTTGAGTGAGTTACGTTATGCGGTAGAGCTTCCGTTGACTCCGGCACCGGAATTTAGCGCCGTATCCGTCGAGCGGATCGAGGACGCTTTTGATGAGGATTTCGTAGACTATATTTTCTCGGACGGAAGCGCGAGGATCTATGGAGAGGTTACGAACGAGATGCCGTTCGATATGTCTATCGAGATGGTGATCATGGATGAGAACAATGTACCGGTAGATATCCAATTCCCGGCACAAGAGGTAAAAGGACAATCTGGAGAGGTTATCTTCGAGATCACGAAGGAGGATATGCCGAAAATGAAGGATGCACGTCATATAGACCTAAATTTACATTTAACGGGTAGAGATCAAGGCGAGGCTTTGAAGAAAGGCCAGAAAACGACCTTCAACTTGAAACTTAAGAAAGAAGGTGGTATCTCCATTTGATCCCAGTACTAACCATTTAAATTACGAAAAAGAAAGATGAATACTATATATAATATGTATAAGAGAGGTCTGTGTGCTTTATGTTTATTGACCACTGTGGGAATGTCGGTATCCGCCCAGCAAATACGAACTTCTTACTTCATGCAATCTTCTACGGCACGCACGACGATGAATCCGGCGTATCGTCCCGAGAGAGGCTATGTCTCCATTCCGGTATTAGGTGCGGTTGGCGCTTCGTATGGTACGAACGGAATAGCTGTGGATAATTTTATTTATCCGAAGAATGGTGAGACCGTTACGTTCATGGATAACTCCGTGAATACCGAGTCTTTCCTGAATGGCTTGAAGGATGAGAATCAGGTAAACATGGATTTTGGCACGCAGGTTCTATCCGGTGGCTGGTACGCCGGCAAGGGATTCTGGACGGTTGATGTTTCTATCAAGGGCTTGGCGAATATTCGTGCTCCGAAGACATTGTTCGAGTTCATGAAAAAGGGTAATGGATCTCAGAGTACCTATGATATTCGTAATATCAGGGCGTACGCCGAGGCTTATTTGGAGACAGGTGTAGGATATTCTCGTCCTATCACGGATAAGTTGACAGTCGGAGGTAAGGTTAAATTGTTATGGGGCGTAGGTTCTATGGACGCTACGATCGATCAGATGCATGCTGAGATGGGAGAGACTAGCTGGAAAGTTACCTCTACCGGTACCTTGCAGACGAATATGAAAGGCTTGGTCCCGGAAATGGAAGTAGACGAGCAAGGCCGTGATTATTATAATAGCTTTGATTTCGATTCTCCGGGTCTTAGCGGTTTCGGTATGGGAGTGGACTTGGGTGCTACGTACCAATTGACCGAGAATATCATGTTGTCCGCCGCTGTCCTTGATTTAGGTTTTATCAGTTGGAGCAAAGGAGGGAGCACGGTAGGTAAGTTGGATGGAACTTTCGACTTTAACGGCTTTGATCTGGCTATCGGCGAGAATAACGGTGATATACCGAGCATGGGCGATCAGTTTGACGCTATCAAGGAAGATTTCGAGAACTTGCTTCATTTCAAGAAAGAGGGTGAGTCCGGAAGCACTACCCGTCTTCGTTCGACAATCAATATCGGTGGCGAGTACCGTTTGCTGGAAAACAAGTTAGGTATCGGCTTATTGTCAAGCACTCGTCTTTATTCCCCGAAAGCCTATACGGAACTGACATTGTCCGGTAATTACCGTCCGGTGAAATGGTTTGAGGCTACGCTGAGCTACTCATTTATCCATAGTAAGTTCAAGACGTATGGTATCGCCTTGAATTTCTCACCGTCTTGGATCAATTTCTTTATTGGATCGGATTATATGTTGACAAAGGTAACTCCACAATGCTTACCGGTAAGCGGTAACGCCATGAATCTTTACATGGGAGTAAGTGTTCCTTTGAAATCATTCGCTAATTAATAGGGAATACTCAGAATAGAGTCTGTATCATAAAGGAAAAGGCTGTCCGGGTTATATACCCAGACAGTCTTTTCTTTTTTATTAGGCTCGTTTTATTAGGTTTTTTATCTTTGTGGACTGATTGAAAGGAAGAAATTGGATATGAGATTAAAGACTTTAGCCACCCATCCGGTATGGAGAGAGCCCCGGACTGTATTCGGGGTATGGATGCTAACCGGTGTTATTTTTGCTATTGTCAAGTTGTTGATTGGAAAATATAATAATTATAAGATATTTGAAGGAGTCTATTGGCATGCTATCGAGGGGTTAACCTTATATGGGGATCATTATCCGGAATATTATGATTCAAATCATTATGGAATCTTATTTAGTCTTATCATAGCTCCTTTCGCCCTGTTACCGGAATGGTTGGGTATAATCTTATGGATAGCGGGTAATACCGCCCTATTGTTTTATGCGATTAGCCGATTGCCATTGTCGAGTACCCAAAAAATCATTATTTATTGGTATTCGTATTGTGAGTTGATGACGGCTCAAGGAGTACAGCAATTCAATATATCAGTAGCGGCCTTTATCTTATTATCGTTTGTCTTGATACTGGAGAAAAAGGATTTCTGGGCGGCAGGCATTATTATGCTCGGAACATTTATCAAGATCTATCCGATCGTGGGATTGGCGTTCTTTTTCTTCTCAAGGCAGAAAGTGAGGTTATTAGCCTCTTGTCTTTTCTGGGGATTGGTTTGCTTTGTGATCCCGGTGCTTTATACACCGGGGTTTGAGTATGTGATCTCTCAGTATATAGATTGGTCTGAGCGATTGAAGGTGAAAAATATGTTGAATATGTTCGCTGATCCACAAAATATATCATTATTAGGAGTGGTTCGAAAGATATCCGGGAATGCGGAGTATAGCGATATGTGGCTTATCATACCGGGCTTGATTTTATTCTGCATTCCATATTTAAGGATCTCTCAATATAAATATCCGGCTTTTCGCTTTATGTTGTTGGCTAATGTTTTATTATTTGTCGTATTATTCAGTACGGGAAGCGAGGCGAGTGGATATATCATAGCGATGATAGGAGTCGCTATCTGGTATATATGCAGTGTATCGCCCCATAAGAAATATACTTATTGGCTTTGGATAGCTACCTTGGTGATTGTTGGCTTATCCACTACAGAGCTGGTTCCATCTATTGTCCGGAATGGACTGATCCGTCCGTATGTGATAAAAGCTTGGCCTTGCATTGTGGTGTGGCTGACCATTTGCTATGAGATGTGTTTCTTGGATTTTAGTCATTCTCCCTATAAGCATATCACGACTTAGGCAGAGTGAATATCGCCTGTTTTTTAATAGAAGGTTACATAATAAAACGAGACTACTCCCGACAAGCGATGAGAGTAGTCTCGTTTTAAACTACTTTTTATCGATCTCTTTCAGTAATTCTTGTACCGCTGTTCTCAATTGCGTATCTTCCCCTTTGACAACAGTTTCCGGAGAATTAGCGACTTTAACATCCGGTTCCAGCTGTGTGTTCTCTAAGTAACTACCGTTCGACAGGCGATAACCGGTAATAGGTGTGCCGAATATCAGCGTCGGATCTTGCAGGGTTTCCCAAGAGACGGTAGTCATTGTTCCCGGTACGGGCATACCTACCAGACGTCCGATCTGTTGGTGCTTATAAACCCACGGGGTTCCATGTGCGTTACTATAATTAGCCTCGCATTGCAACATGATGGAAGGTTTATTCCAGCGGCGGCTAGGCATATCGCAAGCCTCTCGGCCACGTGTCACTTGGGTGAGGTATTTCTCTCCGCTGAACAAGATCTCGATATCCTCGTGCAAGCGCCCACCACCATTAAAGCGGGTGTCAATGACGATTCCCTCCCGGTCGTTATATTTACCTAGGATATCGGAGTAGACAGAGCGGAAACTAGGATCTCCCATGGATTGGATATGGACGTATCCCAATCGTCCGTTCGACCATTTATCCACGTCGGCGGCACGTTGTTTCACCCAGCGGGTATAAAGCAAGTTATTTAACTCACCGTTACTGATAGGCAAGACTACCTCTTCCCAGCGTTCCTTGGTTTGTGGATCGTAGAGGGAAACTAAGGTCTTCTTTTTGGCCTTATTGTTTAATAGCTTGGAGTAATCCATATCCGGGGTTATTTCCTGTCCGTCTATTTTCTCCATGATGGTACCGGCTTTCACTTTGGAACGTGCGTGATCGAACGGGCCTTTTTCCACTACCTCGGCGATCAATAGACCTTTGCCGCTATGGTTCCAATCGAAAAGTAGGCCTAGGTTGGCGGTAACATTGCCGCTTGTTCGCGGACGGAAGCGTCCTCCGGTGTGAGAGACGTTGAGTTCTCCCAGATATTCGCTTAGCAACTCCGCGAAGTCATAGTTGTTATTGATATGTGGCAGGAACTTACGGTAGGCGGCGGTCATAGCTTCCCAATTTACGCCGTGCATGTTCACGTTGTAGAATCGTTTTTGTTCTTGTTTATAGACATGGTCGAACATATACTCACGTTCGGCGGCCAAGTCCATTTTCAAGTTTGCTTGATAATTGATCGGCGTTAGTTTCTCCGATCCCATATCCATCTTTTGCATGGAGTTGCTACCCAGCAAGAACAGGTTCTTACCTTCCTTATCCATTTCCATGTTCGCCCATCCGGTATTCATCTTGTGGAGTAACTTGGTCTCTTTCTTGCGCAAGTCCATTTTCCACAGGTCGTATTTGTCTTCGAAAGCCGAGAAATAATATAAGGTCTCGCCATTCTTCGAGATGACGGCACTACCCATTTCGGAAGAATTAGGAGTAAGGCGTAGGATACGATCTTGGATTCCTTTCAGTTCCACTACGATATCCTTGGGCTTTTCGTCTTTCTTCTCATCGGCTTTATCTTCTTTTTTCTTGTCGTCGGCTTTGTCTCCGGTTACCTCTTTCTGCTCCTTTTCCAGTTCCTTTTGCAGCTCATAATCCTCTTTGCTCAAGCGGAATTTATCATAAGCGTCTTGATTCATGAATACCAGCATGGCATCATTCAAGGAGCCCCATGAGGCATGCGCACGCATTCCGTAACGCTCGGTGGTGAATAAGATGGCGTTTCCATCCAGTACCCATTGCGGGGAGGTGCTGGTGTAACCGCTATTGGTCAGGTTGGTGATCTCTCCGCCTTGTGCGCTAACCAAGCCGATATCCGAATAAGGATCGTGCTTGTTTCCGATAAACCGGAGCGTGAACCATTTACCGTCCGGCGACCATGAGTAATCGAAACCACCGGCTGTGCTATACCATGTGGAGCCATCCGTGACTTGGCGTACTTTCTTCGTCTCAAGGTTGACTACCATCAACCGCATACGATCTTCTATGAAAGCGAGTTCCTTACCATCCGGTGAGAATTGAGGATAATTACGCTCTACGGTCTTAGAAGGTAAGAGAACTTCCTCTTCGATAATCGTTGCGTTCGGGAAATTGGCTTCTTCCTTACGTGCGATCTTAGCCAAGTAAAGTTGCCAATTACCACCACGCTCGCTGGCATAAGCCAAGGTACGGTTATCCGGCGAGAAGCATATGCCTGTTTCGGCGGCCGGGGTATGGGTGATTTGCTTGGTCGTGTTGTAATCGGCCGAGGTGACGAATACCTCACCTCTTAGGGTGAAGGCGATCTGCTTGCCATCGGGGGATACGGTAGCGGAGGTTGCTCCTTTGCTGGAATTCAGATCGGCGATTTGCTCTTGATCGTCACGTATCAAGTCGATCCGTACTTTCTGCGGATTGCTTCCCGGACGTTGTGTATAGATCTCGCCATCGTATGTGTAGCACAATGTCTGGTCGCTACCTGTAGAGAGGAAACGTACGGGATGTGTCTTGAACTTAGTAACCGCCGTTATAGATTGTGGGGTGTTGAGAGGGAATGAATATACATTGAAAGACCCTCCGTTGCGTTCGCTCAGAAAGTAAACCGTCTGTCCATCCGGGGTAAATACGGCGTTCCGGTCTTCTCCCGCATGGTCAGTCAAATTGGTATGTTTTCCTGTTTGCGTATCGTACATCCATATATCCCGGGTAACGGATGAGGTATGATGTTTACGCCATTCATCCTCGAAGCCCTTACGATCTTGGTATAAGAATGTCTTTCCGGATTTATCGAAGCAAACCATCTCGGCGGGTGTTCCCAATACTTGCTCCGTGCGTCCGCCACCAACCGGCACTTTATAGAGTTCCGTCATGGCCGAGGTCGGGAATAAGGCGCTCTGTGCCGGATCTTGTATGGATGCGGAGAAGAGTACGTATTTGCCGTCGGGAGTAAAGGCCGATGGAATCTCGGAGGCGGAATGAGTGGTGAGGCACTGTGCCGTTCCACCGTTGGAGGGCATTACGAATAAATCGAAATTGCCGTTACGATCGCTGGCGAAAGCGATTTGTTTTCCGTCCGGAGACCAGATTGGCGTGCATTCATATGATGCTTGGGTGGTAAGTTGTGTCGCTGTTCCTCCTTTGGCCGGTACTTTATAGATATCTCCTTTGTAACAAAACGCTATCTCTGTTCCATCAGGAGAAATTTGTACATCACGCATCCACAAAGGGGTTACAGCGTAGCTGGTAGTCGCAAAGCCCATGGCAATGCAGGTTAAAAGTTTTTTCATGTACTTAATGCTTTTTTAGAATGGTACGAAGATACATATTATTTTGTACCCATCAGTCTGCTCTCTATTGAAATATTAACTGGATTTACCCTTTCAATTTCACTATAAATAACACGAGGCTTTCCCCTTGGGCCTGTGCGGGGAAAGTATTTCGCAGATCCTCTCCGGATTTGCTGAAACAATAGGAATGGCAATAGGGATCGATAGGGTCCATTCGTCGCACATTACCGGTTTGATAAAAATTATCTTTTAATCCTTCTTTTACCTGCCAGCATTCTTCCTTCTCCGTATCATAACAGAAGGTGTAATTTCTGGACTCATCCTCTGCGTTATAGTATGTAGATACCCAGAAACGGCTGCCCATGCGGATCGGTAGCAAAGGAAGTGTATTCTTTCCGGCAAGGTTCTCCAAGGTTTGGCTTTGCCGCTTTTGCTTAATATATAAAGTGTCCCGTAATAAGTTCCCGGGTTGATAGGAGGGGGCGTAGGCATAAACCGTTCCGCTTCCGGGCTCCACGGCTACTTCCGGGGCGAGACAACCGATCGGGCATGCGGAACGTTCCAGATCGACCGGACGGATCGTATGAGATTGTAATTTATGGAAAGAGGAATCGTATTCAACAATCTGTTTCTCAATCGTGGCGGTTTGCCCCGCCGTATCCCCATGAACACATTCCTCGGTGGTAAATATCCGGTTATTGTGCATGGATATGGATAGCATATGCCTATTCTCCGGAAGGTCGCATTTCAGTTTCTTGCGGGTAAGGAGATCACCATTGAATGAGTAATAGAAAATATCGTCCGTGTTTCCAAGTACAATCAACTGCTGGTTGGCCGGGTTCACTACATACCCCGCTACCCGTATGTCATCCGGATGGGTGATGCGACAGATAAATTCTCCCTTGCGATTGAAACGGTAAAGCGTCTCATTGCTGATAAGGAATAGGTTGTCTCCCTCTTGACGGATATACTTGGCCTCCTTGATCGAATGCGTCCCTGAGTCCTGTAATGGAATGGCGATTACCTCATCCGCGATGTCAGACAAGGCTCCGGTAGGGTTGCTCCGGATCGATTCATTCGAGATTAACAGGTTATAGGCTTGCTTTCCGCAAGCCAATAGAACAAGTAGTAATAAATATGTAAAGGTTCTTTTCATATCACCGCTAAATTAAAGAAGGATAAACCTTTTTATGATTTTTACGAATTGTTCTTATAAAACGTAGATCATCTGATTTTATTGGATAAGCCTAGAATTATTCTTGTAGAAATACCCAATTATCCCCCTCGGACATGGATTCTTTATAGGAAAAGCCTTCCCATGTGAATGCTTTTAATGCCTCCGGGTCAGAAATCCGGTTCTTTATGAGATAGCGGCTCATTTGTCCCCGGCACATCTTGGCATAGATCACGATCGTCTCCGCTTTGCCGTTCTTCCAGACCTTGAACTCGGGCGTGATGATCCGGACGGATCGCTCCACCTCCTTCCACTGGAAAGAGGGTTGGATATCCAAGCTGGCTAGATTCAGTAGGATTCCGTCTCCCTGTCGGACGTCATGGATTAATATATTTGTTTGCCTGTCCTTCCAGAAGGCGTACATATTCCCGTCGCCTAGTTCCGGGATTTTTACGTCGAACTCCATCCGGTAAGGCTTGATAAGGTCTAATGGGCGAAGTAACCCGTAGCATCCCGATACGAAACGCATATGTTCTTGCGAGAAAAGAAAATCCTCCTCCGTGAAGTCTTTCGGGCTGATATTCTTGAATACGACACCGGTATAGGCGAGTATCGCTTGCAAGGGCTGGTTGTCTTCCGCATGAAAATCTTGGTATCTGCGGTAACATTCCGCCGCCAGTTTCGGGCTGAGCTTGAGGATACGACTTAATTCGTCAATGGGAAATTGGGTCATATGCAGGGCGATCTCGTTCGCCTCTTGCTGGAAACGTGGAGTCGTGCCTTGCGGCGCTTTTATCTTGGATGTCCCGGTCATTGTCTTAGCCGGAGATAATAATATCAACATATCTATATTGGATTTGGATTGATCGCATAAAGATAATCCATATTAAGATTCAAATAGGGTATAAGCATCCCAATAAATCTTAAAGTATCTCGACTCGAATGGGGGTTTCGATAGAGGAATGAGTCTTGGTGATAAAAATGTAATGAGGATTATGAAGATGAGAGACGTGAAGATGCGACCTATATTCCTTTTGATAGTATCCATCCTACCTATGATGGCCCATGCGCAGTGGACGGAACAGGATTCTTTGCGCCTGCAAGAATTTTTATCCGGCAAGGAGGAGATACGTTTGAATCCTGAGTTTCAGAAGGCGATAGAAAGCGGAACTTTTCTACGACCCGATCAACCGGGAACCCATATGTTATCCTCGCCAAGTGAGTTGCCGATTACGAAAGACTTCTCGGAATATGTACAGTTAGATACTTTACGTAGGTTGACTAATTATGATTCGATTACCCCAGTCCTATTCATGTTGCTGAATTTTAAGTCACCTTCCCGTTCATTGGCCATACAGAAGCAAGCGCACACGATTAGGCTCCCTAAGAATCAGGATTGGAAAAAGTTTAAGGTAGGTAAGGTTCCTATGGCTGCCAACGTAAAACTGACTAATATATACTCGGATGTCGTGAAGGATGGCCAGCGAAGGGGAGGGGTACTCGCTACCATAAGAGTCTATTTCGACGCAGAGGATTTACTAGAGACTATTTTCTGGAAAAGTGCCCGTGACAAGAAGAGAAACAGGAAACGGGAGAATACGTGGAAGTATTATAATGACTATCCGTAAATTATTGGATTTATAGGATATAACCACTCGAAAAAAACACGTACGTGAATTTCAAAAAACATGTACGTGTTTCCGGAAAAACTCGTACGTGTTTTTTTGAGAACATTGACTGTTTTTACCTAGATACTGTGTGTTTACTATCAAAACCTTTTTCTCTCTCTTTTGTTCTTTCTGAAAAGATACGTCCGAATGACATCCGAAATGGACGGTTTGACGGGGAGTTCTCTATTCTGTTTTATAATATTAAGACAAAATGTCATATTTTCGTTTTGGTATTTCTTTTGTAAGGATATAAGTGTAAAATAAATTTAGAAAAGAATATAAGAAAGGAGCTTAAATACATGAATTTAAACAATTTTACAATCAAGGCTCAGGAGGCTGTTCAACAAGCCGTACAGTTGGTTACTAAAAATAACCAACAGGTTATCGAACCTGTTCACTTGTTGAAAGCTGTCATTATGACGGGTGAGAGTGTTACTAATTTTATCTTTCAAAAATTAGGGGTAAACGCTCAAAACCTGAATATGGTACTGGATCGCCAAATCGAATCTTATCCTAAGGTTTCGGGAGGCGAACCCTATCTCTCTAGCGAGTCGAACGCTGTCTTACAGAAGGCGATCGATTATTCCTCTAAAATGGGGGATCAATATGTATCGTTGGAGCCGATCATCTTGGCGTTGTTTACGGAAAAGAGCACCGCTTCACAGATATTGAAAGACGCCGGCGTGACAGAGAAAGAGTTACGTCAAGCGATCGAGGAATTGCGTAAAGGAAATAAGGTGACAAGCCAATCCGCCGAGGAGACTTACGATGCCTTAGGAAAATACGCCATCAATTTGAACGAGCGTGCCCGTAGCGGTAAGCTAGACCCCGTGATCGGACGTGACGAGGAGATCCGCCGTGTCTTGCAGATATTGAGCCGCCGTACGAAGAACAATCCGATCTTGATCGGTGAGCCGGGTGTAGGTAAGACTGCTATCGCTGAGGGGTTGGCCCATCGTATCGTTCGGGGTGACGTTCCCGAGAACTTGAAGTCTAAACAGATCTTCTCGTTGGATATGGGCGCGTTGATCGCCGGAGCTAAATATAAAGGCGAGTTCGAGGAACGTTTGAAAGCGGTGGTGAACGAGGTTACGAAATCCGAGGGCGAGATCATCCTCTTTATCGATGAGATCCATACCTTGGTAGGAGCCGGTAAAGGCGAAGGCGCCATGGATGCCGCTAACATCTTGAAACCGGCCTTGGCTCGTGGTGAGCTACGTTCGATCGGTGCCACGACGTTGGATGAGTATCAGAAGTATTTTGAGAAGGATAAGGCGCTTGAGCGTCGGTTCCAGACCGTTATCGTAGACGAGCCGAGTGAGTTGGATACGATCTCCATCCTTCGTGGTTTGAAGGAGAAATATGAGAATCACCATAAAGTACGTATCAAGGATGATGCTATTATCTCTGCCGTACAGTTGTCTACCCGTTATATCACGGATCGTTTCTTGCCGGATAAGGCGATCGATTTGATGGATGAGGCCGCCGCCCGTCTGCGTTTGCAGATCGATTCCGTACCGGAGTCGTTGGATGAGGTTTCCCGCCGTATCAAACAGTTGGAAATCGAGCGTGAGGCGATCAAGCGTGAGAACGATACCTCGAAGTTGGAGCAACTCAACAAGGAGATCGCCGACTTGAAGGAGGAGGAGACCAAGCAAAAGGCTCAGTGGCAGAGCGAGAAGGAGCAGATCAATAAGATCCAGCAAAATAAGATCGATATCGAGAACCTAAAGTTTGAGGCTGATAAGGCGGAGCGTGAGGGTGATTACGGCAAGGTCGCTGAGATCCGTTACGGTAAGATCAAGCAAAAGGAAGAGGAGATCAGGGAGGTACAGGCTAAGTTGAAGACGATGCAAGGTGCCGCGGCTATGATCAAGGAGGAAGTGGATAGCGACGATATCGCCGATGTGGTATCCCGTTGGACTGGAATTCCGGTCAGCAAGATGATGCAGAGCGAGAAAGATAAGTTATTACGTCTGGAGTCCGAGCTTCATACCCGTGTGATTGGTCAGGAAGAGGCGATCAACGCTATCGCCGATGCGGTTCGTCGTAGTCGTGCCGGCTTGCAGGATCCGAAACGACCGATCGGTTCTTTCATCTTCCTCGGTACTACCGGTGTGGGTAAGACGGAGTTGGCCAAGGCATTGGCCGAGTATCTGTTCGATGACGAGAATATGATGACCCGTATCGACATGAGTGAGTATCAAGAGAAATTCAGCGCGACTCGTTTGATCGGTGCGCCTCCGGGATATGTGGGCTACGATGAGGGTGGACAGTTGACGGAGGCGATTCGCCGGAAACCTTACTCGGTTGTCTTGTTCGATGAGATCGAAAAGGCGCATCCGGATGTATTCAATATCTTGTTGCAAGTCTTGGATGATGGACGGTTGACGGATAACAAAGGCCGTGTTGTCAACTTCAAGAACACGATCATTATCATGACAAGTAACCTAGGTTCTTCCTTGATCCGTGAGAACTTCGAGAAGATGACACCCGCCACGCATGACAAGGTGGTAGACGAGACGAAGATCCAAGTACTGGAACTGTTGAAGAAGACGATCCGTCCGGAGTTCTTGAACCGTATCGACGATATCATCATGTTTACTCCGCTGAACGAGGAGGAGATTCGCAAGATCGTATCCTTGCAGTTGAGCAGCGTGAAGAAGATGTTGGCTACGAACGGTGTCGCCTTGGACTTCACGAACGAGGCCGTGGACTTTATCGCCGACAAGGGCTTCGATCCTCAATTCGGTGCCCGTCCGGTAAAACGTGTCATTCAGAAGTATGTCTTGAACGAGTTGTCAAAGGCTTTGCTGGGTGGAACGGTAGACCGTAACCGTCCGATCGTGATCGATAGGAAAGACGATGGTCTGGAATTTAAGAACTAAAGTAGACTTGAACGCTTGACGTTAAGCGTGGTGTTTCTATAAAATAATGAAGGTGGAATGATCCTATGTGAATCATTCCGCCTTTTTATTTTTCACTAATAGGTAGATACGGCTTGGTGCGATTATTTCCGGGTGGGAACCGTGCACCAAAATGTAGATCCTTTTCCAACGCTTGACTCCACGCCGATCTCTCCACCTAAATGTTTAATGATTAATTCACAGATAGACAGCCCGAGCCCCGTACCTTGGGTGAAGGAATCTAATTTAGCGAATCGATCGAAAACACGGGAGATATTTTCTTCCGCTATCCCTTTTCCCGTATCGGTAACAAAGAAATAAATATCGTCTTTCCTTATTTCATATCCGATCGTTATCATTCCCTCGAAAGTGTATTTGCAAGCATTATTGATGAAATTAGCCAGTACTTGGGATAAACGGTTTCTCTCAGTATGGATAATGTAGCTTTCCGCAGGCAGTTCCGTGCGGAATTCTACTCCTTCCTTGATCTTGAATCGGTAACTCCGCCATAGGGTTTGTATAAGCTCGTTAATCTCTACTTCCGTATAAAGGAAATCCAATATACCGGCTTCTATTTTTGACATATCGAGTATGTCATTGATTAAATTAAGGAGTAGCTCATTGTTTGCGTGAATGATTTTAGCGAATTCTTTGATCTCCTCTTTATCCTCACTTTCGCTGATAAGGGTCGAGAAACCTACGATCGCATTCAATGGGGTCCGTATCTCATGGCTCATATTGGCGAGGAAAGCACTTGTCAACCGGTTTGATTCTTCCGCCTTCTCACGTAAGCGGATCACTTCTTCGGCCATATTTCGTTCGGTGTCAAGAATGTCTTTCTTATGCCGATGTTCCCTCATCGAAAGGAGGATAAGTAGAAAGGCGATAAGGGCTATCGCCACTATCTCGAATGGGGACTCTATCATGAAACTCGGGACTACTACGAGGCTCATTTGCTTAAAGGTAGAAATAGGGTAAAGTTTGGGGTTGATTGTTGACGTGGAATGGCCGTATGCTTGATCGGTTTTAGACAGGAATGATTTGTAGGCACCTTTCATGGAATGTTTAAGATCGCTTGGCGTGATTGGACTGATTACATATGAGGCCTTGAATAAGTAAGCCTTGATAGGCCCGATTTTGCTCCGGAGAGCTCGGGTACTTGTGGTACTTTGTATTTTAGGTTCCATTGTAATCATAATTTAATACATTTACTGAGTTCTAAAAGAACTTGAGTATCAAATGACTATATGTAAATAAATGATGGAGTGTATTTTGATTTTAACACAAATAAGACTGGCTTTAGTGTTTTTTGTGATCCATAAAGATATTGGAAGTCTCTTTGGGGTACTCGGTTGGAAATATATTCTTTCAAAGAAAATATCATGCGGAACAGTAAATTACCCGGAAGCTATAAAAAATAATAGGTCTATATGATAATCAAGTATTTTTATTACCTTTGCTTCCTATAAAACCTAAGCTCTTTTAGAACTATGTTCAAGTAAGGGCATTTGCTTTTGTTAAGTCACGTCCGTAAATAAGCTTAATTGTTTTTGGGATATAAAATCAAAATATTTCCGTACATTTGCCGCTATTCAAACCAATTAAACAAGATTAATTATGAGCACGAACAATGACGAGCTACTTTACGACGAGGATGATTCCGTAAAATTTATCCAGAATTATCTTCCCCAAGAACTGAAAGGAAAGTTCAGTAATGACGATATCAACTATATCGTAGACTTGATCTACGACTTCTATGAATCTAATGGCATGCTAGATGATGATGGCGACGATGAGATCGAGATCGATGAGGAAGAGGTTGTAAATTATGTAATTAAGAACGCCCAGAAAGACGGCGTAGGCAAATTCGAACCGGAGGAAATCACTTTTATAGTACAAGGAGAACTTGAATATTGCGATTCGATCAACATGTTTGATTGATATTTGTTATATATATAAAGTTGTTTAAGTGAAATTGTAGAAGATGATGAGGAACATTAAATTATTATCTGTTTTACTGCTATGTATGGCAGTGGTGTTTACGAGTTGCGGAACGTGGAATAACACGGCGAAGGGTACGGCGATCGGTGTAGGCGGTGGTGCCGCTGTCGGAGCTGGTGTTGGTGCCTTGGCCGGAAATACCGCATTGGGTGCCGTGATCGGTGCGGCCGTAGGTGGTACAGCCGGTGCGTTAATCGGTAAGAAAATGGATAAGCAGAAGAAGGAGCTGGAAGCTACCCTGCCTGAGGACACGAAGATCGAGAGCGTGAACAATGGTGAGGCCTTGAAGGTTACTTTTGACTCCGGTATCTTGTTTGCCACGAACTCAAGTACGTTGAGCGACGCTTCCAAGAGTGCCTTGCGTAACTTCGCTACCAGTTTGAAGGCCAATCCGGATACGGATATCCGAATCATCGGCTTTACGGATAACACCGGTAAGGTGGATTATAACCAGACCTTGTCCGAGAAACGTGCGAAGAGCGTTTACGATTACCTGATGATGCAGGGGGTAAGCACGGATCGTATGGTTTATGAAGGTAAAGGTATACATGATCCTGTGGCTAGCAATGACACTCCCGAGGGTCGTTCGTTGAACCGTCGTGTTGAGATCGTGATCTTGGCTAATCAGAAAATGATCCAAGAGGCTCAACAAGGAACGCTTCGATAAGTTTTTTTAAGCTATCCCTGCCGGAAGCGGACAGGTTATAGGGTATGAATTGGGGGACTGTCTTTTCGGGATAGTCCCTTTTTTGTTTAAATCGCAGGATAGGAAGGATGAAGAAGTTGATATATATTTTATTTGTGTTGATTACGATCGCTTTTGTCGTGGCGGCCATAGCCGGATTCGCTACCGGACGTATTAATCCGGAAGGGAAGGAGTGGATCTCGTTTCCCGGATTGGTGTTATTACCGGTATTGGCGGCCAATCTATGTCTTTTCTTGATGTGGTGTGTCTTTAGGAGTCATTGGTGCTGGGTACCTTTGGCGGCGTTATTGTTGAACTGGGAGTTTTTGATATCGATGTTCCAGATACGGGTCTTCCCAAAAGAGATTCCGATAGGGAAAGAAGCGGTTAAGGTGATTACCTATAACGTGAATAATTTCAATACGGACGGAAAGAAACAGCTTCCTAATATAGCGGATTGGCTGAGAAAGGAGGACCCGGATATCGTTTGCCTCCAAGAATGCCCTGTTGAATCGGCCCTGCGGATGGATTCTGTCGCCAAGACCTTATCGTTCCTACCGTATTATTGCTCTACCCGTTCGGCTACGAAAGCGGCGGGCAACGCTATTTTCAGTAAATATCCGATCCTTCGTTTTGAGTCTATCCTATACCCGGAGTCTAGCAATAAATCCTTGTTTGCCGTCATGGATATCCAAGGGGATAGTGTTCGTGTATTTAATAACCATTTCCAAACGACTAGCGTGAATGCCGTAAAGCCTCGTCTTTACCAAGCCCATGCAGAGGGTAAACAATTGGAGGAAACCGAGGCCGCCTTCCATATGGCTTTTCAGATGAAGAAGAATTTCGTGAAACGGGCGACTCAGGCGGATTATATCCGTCAGATGTTGGATGCCGGGGAGGGGCCCGTGATTATTTGCGGTGATTTTAATGATACACCGGCCTCTTATACGTACCGTACCGTGAAAGGTGATTTAACGGATGGGTTCCGTGACTGCGGCTCTGGTTTCGGGTACACCTTTCGTCAATTAAAGCGTATATTTCGAATTGATTACATAATTTATTCTCCTGATTTTAAGGGTGTAACTTATGATTCTCCTAATTTAGACTACAGTGACCATAAGCCCGTCGTATGGTTAGGATATGTTAATTAACACACCCAAAAGGATAGTTTTAGAACCTTTTTCAACTCATGCTGTTTTAATAGTGACTTATATATAAGCACAAATAATAGTATAAACTGTTTTAAACGTTAAAATGAGATGAAAAAGATTTTTCCTTTTTTTCTGTTAGTTCTTCTGTTGGCTTCTTGCCAAAAGGACCCGGACATGTCGAAATTGGACAATGATTTTCTGGTGTTCACGAATCACGATAAGGACGCGAAATTCGAATCGTTCACTACGTTCTACATTCCGGATAGTGTATTGGTTATCGGCACAAGCGAGAAACCTCAGTTCTGGACAGCCAATGAAGCAGACGATATTATCACTACATTGGTGAATAATATGGAAAGCCGCGGTTTCAAACGCACGCTAGACAAAGATAACGCCGACTTAGGTCTGCAAGTTTCTTACGTACAAAGTACTCAATATTTCGCTGACTACAACGATGGCTACAACTACCCGTACTGGTGGTGGAACTATCCGGGATATTGGAGTCCGGGTTACTGGGGACCGGGTTGGGGAAATTGGTATTACCCGTATCCTGTAGTGTATAGCTATAGTGTAGGTTCCTTGTTGACAGAGTTAGTGGATTTGGATACTCCTGCCGCTTCTAAGGCAGACGCTAAACTTCCGGTTCTTTGGACTGCTTACATGAGTGGCTTGTTGTCTGGTTCCGATAAATTCGATACTCAGCTGGCTGTTCGTGCTATCGAGCAAGCATTTGTACAATCTCCGTACGTAAAGAAATAATAATTCGAATGATTAAAAGTTTGAGATTCTATGAAAAAGATAAATAAATCAATCAAGTTAATCGCTTTACTCGTAGTTTGTATGGCGATGCCTACTCTGGCTGGCGCCCAGGTTTTGAAAAACGCGTATTTCAATGTAGACTGGCAAATCAACTCTCCGTTCGGTCAAGACTTTTCTAAGAAGACCAGCGGTTGGGGTGCTCACGCTGAGGGTGGTTACTATGTGATTCCTAATTTCGCTATAGGTGCGTTCATCTCTTATCATACAAATAATGAGTATGTGGACCGCCAGACGATTCCGGTAAACTCAACATCCGTAATCACTTCCGATCAACAGCATTCTATCTTCCAGTTGCCTTTTGGTGCGGCTTTCCGTTATAACTTCGCTCCGGAAGGACAATTCCAACCGTATGTTGGCGCTCAGTTAGGTGCTAGCTATAGTGAGATGTCTACCTACATGAACGTGTTGAAGGTTTACGATCGTAACTGGGGATTCTATGTAGCTCCCGAGATCGGTATGACCGTGTACTTCACACCTCAGAAACAGATCGGCGTACATATGGCCGCTTATTATAACTACGCTACCAACAAGGGTGATGTCCTCAGCTATCATATCGATGGTTTGAATAACTGGGGTATCCGCTTAGGTCTAGCGTTCTGATAGACAACGTTTGTTCTTTTAAGTGTTTTATGTAGTTTAGGGAAACGGAGGGCAGTGAATGTCTTCCGTTTCTTGCTTTTATAAGATCTGTAGTTTCACCCCGAATGAAAGGCTTAAATAATCTTTTGGCTTCAAGTAGCTGTTGCCGATAGCGTTTATTATATACAAATCGCAAGTGCTTAACTCATAGAAGAAGCTGATGGATTTATGCCAGCTACTATTTGGATTCAGTTTGAGTGTGATCCGCTCCCCGATAAAGATATGGTTACGGATGCGGGTGGAGAACCAATAATATCCCGGGGGATACTTATTCGGTTGCTTGGCCCAGAAATCCCGGTCAAATAGGAAATTTACGTAGATACCGCAACAAAGAGGCTCGAAAGATACTTTTTCTCCCAGATCGATATTCCAAGGAAAATAGTTTTGTTTCAAGGTGAAAGTCACGTTTGCGTGATCATTTGCGTTGCGGGGGACGATACCCAGCAACATATCCGTTTCCCAATGATTCCGGTAATAATTCCAACCGGTACCCACGGATAGCATCGCCATGGAACCTGCGAATTGTACTTTTGTATAGCGGGGGATGACCCGTTGCCATGCGTTCTCGTACCGTTGCACTCGTTTCGTGTATTTATCCTCTTGCGCATGGAGTGTAAGGGAAAAGACACAAGTTAAGAGGAGAAGCTTAAAAATTGACCACTTCATATATATAATCGTCAGGGGTTAAGGTAAAAAGAAGATAACTTCGTTTGGCGATATTGGCGCAACCGTAGTAGATAATGCCATCCTCAAACAAATCAGCTGCCGATACGCAATGATTATGTGCATGCAAGCAGAACATTAAAGATGGTAATGTCTTGATATAAAGTTGGAACACGTCTTTCACGTTATTGTCGAACTGTTCGTTCCCGGGAGGGGCGTGCATGACTACGATCGTGCGTTTATTACGGGTACTATCCGCTATCTCATTCTTTAGGAAATTAAAATCGGGTACCGGATGGGAATAATCATACTCGATAGCGTTCGTATTGAGGCATACGAATTTCACGTCGCTCACGACAAACGAGAAGTTCTCATTCCCAAAGATTTTACGAAATACTTGGTCGCCATTACCGATCACGTCGTGATTACCGATCAACCCTACGTAAGGCACTTTTAGTTTGGACAAGATATCATCGTTCCACTCGAATTCCTTCTTTAAGCCGAACTCCGTATAATCTCCTCCATGGATAATGAAATCGATGCTATCTAATTGATTAACGTACTTGACGAAATCTTCCGTCTCATTATAACTCCGCTGGGTATCGCCCATAAAAATAAAACGGATCGTGTCCTTCCCTTCGCAGACTTTCTCGATACGCTCGATATTGGTCGGGTTGATCTCCCGGGAAGTATCGGAATCCAGACGACCGTCATACGGATGATAGTCGATTAAGTCGCAAGCCGTGAGGAGTGTAGCGGCAGAAAGCCATATGTATTTCTTTAAAAACATAGCATCCTAACTTTTTTATATGCAAAGTTAGGATGCTATCAGTACCAAAAAAGGTCATTTCTGAGCTTATACTGGTCTAAAATGTATATTCTATAAAGCGAATACTTGCTTTATTTCCGTGAAGTCGGATAATACGATATCGGCAGTCTCATTTCTTTTATAAGCGCTCCAACCAATACTTTTTAGCCAGATTGTCTGGCATCCGATCCGGGTGGCGGGGACGATATCCTTATCATAGGAATCACCTACGACAACAATCTCGTCGGCGGGAAATCCCAGTTTATCCACTCCTAATCGGAAGATCGCCGGGTCCGGCTTACGGATACCTACGACCGCCGATTCCACGATAGCGCCGAATAAATGATCCAAACCGAAATCTTTCAACACGGATTCTATGTTCCCATAGAAGTTCGATACCAATATCAATGGGTAACGTTCCGCTAATTGCTCCAGAATGGGGCGGGCGCTATCGATTGCCTTCCGGGCGTATTCGTAACACCAATCCGCTAATTGTTCCGGTAACTCCGGGGTAACCGCCTCGGCGGATAAATGCCCATTCTCTTTCAGCCATTGGATTTGTAAATCGCTTTTCAAGCGCAGCATATCCAGAAACGTATGATGAGGCTTCACGATCGGATTCTTTCCAAGCGTTCTTTCTCCATGTACATAAGCATCACGGAAGACCGCTTTGGATACGGGAACCTTCAAGGCCTCATACGCCATCCAGATCACCTCAGCCCAGTGCATGCCGTTACTGTCTATCGTTCCGCCGTAATCAAAGAGGATTCCTTTTACTTTGTCTAATTTGAACATAATCGAATGGGATAAAAACGTTATAATTGTTTGCTGAAATCTTCACAAATATGCTCATGCTTTTTGATCATATAGAGCAACATCGAGTTTAATACGGTCAGCTCGAATACGAAATACAGCCAAGGCATGTCGATGAAAAGGCTGACAAACAAAGCGATCACCCGGGTATTGAATGATAGCATATTTGTATATTTCATCAACGGCAGACTCTTTGTTCGAAAAGCCTTACGGAACCATTCCGGCGCTTGTCCGTTGTATTTCTCACGGATGATGTTCATCATGTGTTGGAATTTAGGTGTCCATGCTTCTTGACCTACCGTATAATTAATGTAGAAGGTCTCGAACAATTTATAGATAAAGTCATGTTTCCAACTCATCTTCTTATAATTCTCCTTCAATTGGGGAGAGTGGGAGAGCTCGCTACCCGATTTACCTTTCAAGAACAACAAGTGAATATTGCGATAATAATCCGCCATGGCTGCTTGCTTGCTATGGAAGAATCCCGTCGTAGCCGCCAATAACCAGATCCATATTCCCCATTCCGGCGTGAGGCGTAAGCAGATAGCTGCGTAGATAGCGATAAACCAGAAATCGCCGGCGGCACCGTCCAAAATACGTCCCAAGGCACTTTTCTGTCCGGTCATACGGGCCAATTGTCCGTCTGCGCTATCATACGAGTTTGCCCAGATTAACAGTAACATGCCGATCACGTTGATAGCAAGGCTCTGGAAATAGAAACAGATACCTGCCGCTATGCCGATAAAGATGCTGGCGATCGTGATACTATTGGGCGATACCCCCAATTTATTAAAGAACAAAGCCCATTGGTAGCCAATAGGACGATAGAAATGAATATCGATAAACTCCTCGGTGTCCAAAGATTTTAAGGTTGACTCCAGACTGGGAGTAGACTTAGTCTCACTCATGATTGATTTTGTTAAAACGATTTAGATGTGTTCTCGCATAAGATCCCAGATACGACGTGCGATGTTTGGAGCCGCTTCTTCCCGGCAAGGGGCGAAACTAGGCCAATCGTTGAAATCGATAATCCGCATGACACCATCCTCGGAGACGATGCAATCTCCCCCGTAAATATGTATGTTCAATACCTCCGCAGCCTTGTGGCAAAGCAGACGAAGCTGCGCTTCGTCGAAGGGGATCCCCTTCGCTGTACCATTGATAACTTCTAAACCAAATTTACTATGATGCATGTTCGATGGATAGAACCAATAAAAGAAATCAGTTCCCGCTACCCCATAAAATTTCACCAAGTCGCCTACCAGATGCTCATTGATTACCGCCGACGGGATACCACGGATGGCGTATTCCTTCAGTATGCTTCTCGCCTCTTCCGGATTTCTTACGTAGGTGACGTCTTCCCTATGAATGGCGTGGAAATCTCCCCGTTTGATCCAGCAATTAAAGAAACCGGCTTTCTCAAGGGCTTCTGTCGGATCCTCATCTGTCCGTAAGATTAAGCTTGCCGGATGGGAGATATGGTTGGATAGTAGGAGGCGGGTCATTTTCTCACGGGTACAATTCTCGATCCCGTAACCCGAGTTCACCACGAAATAATTTTTATCCTCTAGTTCTTGCAGCTTATGGATGGACTTCCAGTCTCTTACCATATTAAAGATACCCTTTTCCTTCGGGTCTTGTAGCAGCAGATCCGATTCGATATATTCGTTTACATCGCATCCCAATTTTCGTAAATGCTGGGCTGTCAAGGCGAAGATCGCCGCGTCGTTGCCGATATGATTGGGGGAGAATTGATTTCCTCTGCGGATACCTGCTAAAGTTAATTTACTCATTGTTAGACAGTATTCTTTATGACTTTAAAAATGATTCGGCTTTCAAAATGTCATCGGCGTGATCCACGTCGATGATCTTGCTGAAAGGATAGGCCTTTAGCCTCAACCCCTCGGCGATGAGCTGCCGTTGATAATTGCGCATTCTCGACATTCCCTGCGAGATGGCGTTGTTCAATACACCCAGAGCCGGACGCCTCAAGCAATAGATACCTCCCGATATGTAACGGCAATCATCGTCTGCCTGATCTAGGAAATTCCGGATGTAAAGTTCGTTGTCTGTTTCTACATATAAGGGTTTCTCGTCATCAATAAAATCAGTGACGGCCATCAATCCGTCCAGTTTATCCTCTTGGATGAACTGTTGGATATAGCCGCTGAACTCTTCTTCCTTGAAGATCGTGTCTACAGTAGTTAAACAAATCTTATCACCGTCCAGATAATGACTCAGCTCGTAGAAGCTGTGCATAGAGCTGGGGGTGGATTTTACCAATAGGTAAAAGGGTATAGGTAGTCGCAGGGCCTTCAGGTAATCCTGTACCTCGGTCATCTCCTCGTTTACGATGATACTGATAGAGGTAGCGTTATTTTTCATAAAAACGTCTATCAACCGGTCTATCAGAGCGACACCGTTGAGTCTAACCAGAGGCTTTGGCCACTTAACACCTTCTTGCGCCAAGCGGGAGCCTTCGCCGGCGGCAATGATCGCGTAATCCATAACTTTTATTAGTTCAAATAATAATTTTGCAAAGTTACGAGATTTCTGAGATAGTTTTAGGCTATATCGTTGATATAATTGGTCAAAATTTCTATAAATTAGGACTATTTGACTAGAACAACAAAGACGTTATAAAGAGCTTGAATGTTTTTTTGAAAATAATTATCGTTTTATAGTTGCTAATTCAAATAGAATGCTTTCCTTTGTGCCATGAACAAAAGATAGTTTGTATAGCTCTTTTATCTTTTAGCATTTATTCATCAGCGATGATAATACTTTCTTTTAGAGATTGACTTCACCAACCATCCTTGTTTTATTATTAATTTTTATTTTTTTATATCATTTTCGTATGAATATTTACATTGGAAACCTGAATTATCGGGTAAGAGAATCAGACTTACAACAGATTCTGGAAGAGTATGGTGTTGTAGACTCAGTTAAAATCATTGTTGACCGTGACACAAAACGTTCTAAGGGCTTCGCTTTCGCTGAGATGCCTAACGCTGCAGAGGCTCAAAAAGCTATCGAGGAGTTGAACCAAGCTGAGTACGAAGGTCGTCAGATGGTTGTTAAAGAAGCTATCCCTAGACGTTAAATTTTAGAAGAAAGAGATTTTTAAAATAAGACGAAAAAGCGGGGAAACGAGGTGAAAACTTCCGTTTCCCCGCTTTCTTTTTTCAGTGTATTTTGTTTATGTTCGCGAGAAATTTTAAGAGTGATGAAGAATATAGGTGTTAGGAGTCTCATTGTGGGTCTTTGCTTGATGGGATTGGGGAGTTGGTCTCCCTCGCTGAAGGCGCAGATCGCGGATCGTGTCTATAAGACGGATTATCATATCGACCCGGAGAAGGCCCGGGAGTTGTCCGTAGAGTTGGATAATATTAGCTTCTTCAAGGATAACGAGTATACGGGTAAATTTACCAAAGGGTATTCGTTGCCGGGGCTTTGGGTACAAGGCAAAGCGGTTTATTATCCCTTGCGGAATATCAAGTTGGAGGCGGGTGTCCATATGTTGATCTATCATGGGGCGAATAAATATCCGAGCATGGCTTATCAGGATATCGCTTATTGGAAGGGAGACCAATACCAAAAAGGGGTACATGTGTTGCCCTATTTCCGGGCGCAGATGGCTCTCTCGGATCATGTGAACATCGTGCTGGGAAATATTTACGGCGCTTCCAACCATAATTTGATAGAGCCTCTTTATAATCCGGAGTTGAATTTGACCTGCGATCCCGAGGCGGGCTTGCAGTTGTTGTATGACTCGAAGGCTTTCGACTTGGATGTGTGGGTGAACTGGCAGAGCTTTATTTTCCGGGAGGATGTGCATCAAGAGGCGTTTACCGTCGGGATCTCTTCACGGGTAAAGTACAACGACCCGGCTTCCCGTTTCCATTTCTATACGCCGGTGCAAGGATTGGTGCAGCATAGGGGAGGCGAGATCGACACGATCTTCAACAATTCCGTGCAAACCTTGATGAATGGTGCGATCGGTGTCGGAGGTGTATGGAATACCGGACATCGTATTTTCAAGAACTTGAACGTGGAACTGGATGCTACCGGTTATTATCAGCAAGCGGGAGAGATATGGCCTTTTGACAGCGGATATGGCTTGTATGCCCGTGCTTCCGCCGATATCTATGATTTCCGGGTGAAAACGTCGTATTGGACCTGCGAGGATTTCATCTCTATGTTTGGTAGCCCGTTTTTCGGGGCGGCCTCGATGATTGATGAGGGGGTTACGTTCGACCGTCCGCAAATGATCTATCTGGGGGTGGAATATTCCCGGCAACTAGCGAAGGGTTTCTCGATAGGGGTAGATGTGGACGTTTTTCATCATCTCTCCGGAGATATGAATGATGCGGATGGAGTAAAACAACCGATGGGAAGCGCCACGAGTTTTACGGCAGGGGTTTACATGCGTATCAATCCGTCTTTCTTGATTAAAAAATTCTGATCATTACCTTCATACATAAACACAGTAGTATTCGATTGTGAATACTACTGTGTTTTTCTATGAATACTATTGTGTTCAGCCGTGAATACAATAGTGTTTTTATTCAATTACTAAATCAATCTTTTTCAGTGTCTTATCGTCCGAGGAACCTCCATATAGGATTTGGTATTTACCCGGGCGAACCTCCATGGTCTGTGTATTGTCATTGAAGGATTGGAAAGCTTTCGGTTCCAATTGGATGCTAACCGGTTGTTCGCTGCCAGCCTTCACGTTCACACGTTTGAATGCTTTCATCGCTTTTAGCGGTCCGGCGGGATCGTTCGGGTTCTTGATGTAGATCTGAGCGACCTCGTCACCATCCATCTTGCCTGTATTGGCGATATCGAAGGAGAGGGTAACCGATTCGTTGGAAGCGATCTTATCCTTTGACAACTTAGCGTTCTTATAATCGAATGTTGTATAGCTCAAGCCATAACCGAACGGATAAAGCGGAGTCTGCGTCATGTAACGATAGGTACGGCCTTTCATGCTGTAATCTTGGAAGTCCGGAAGCTGGTCTACGGATTTATAGAACGTGATTGGCAAGCGTCCGGCCGGGTTATAGTCTCCGAATAAAACGTCGGCCACGGCTGTTCCACCTTCTTGTCCGCCATACCAAGCGTTCAAGATAGCGTTTACATGATCGTTCTCCCAGTTCAATGCCAATGCGCTACCCGTACATACTACGTATACTACAGGCTTTCCGGTGGCTACCAAGGCTTTGACCATCTCCTTCTGTACGGCCGGGATCTCGATATTCGTGCGGTCGCCTTTCCGGAAACCTTCAGCGTCTACCGGCATTTCCTCACCTTCCAGACGTGGAGATATACCACCTACGAATACGATGACATCAGCGTCTTTAACCTTGCTGGCCGTAGCTTGGAAATCTACGGGTGTGCGTACGCCTACCGTAAAGTTCAGGTCAGCGCTACCCGTGCGTTGCATATATTCGATCTTTATGGGATATTTCTCACCTTTCTTAGCGTTTAGCGTATAGAGTTTTTCCGCTCCATATTCGTTTTCCCATACTTCGGCGACTTTAGCCGTATCGATATACAGGCGGAATGCGTCGTTTCCGGATAGTTTGAACTCGACCGGACCATCTATCGGAGACTCGAACTCGCCCGTAAAGCGAGCCGTGAAGTTTGTCAAGTTTACGTTCGGGGCGAATTGGGTGTTACCTCCGGTGGTATAATGAAGCTCTTTCGCTAATCCCTTGTAGGCGGGGGTACCCTCGAACTCGGTATTGTTGAAGAATTCGGAGGCGAAGCCTTGTCCCGCCGTGGAAGATACGTGGCTACCTAGGTCTGTCACGACAAAATCGGCGGTATGGTTGCAACCCAGCTCGTAGATAACCTCTGCGTTCGGGACTTTATTGCGGATACCTTCCACGATCGTGACGGTCTTGGTCGGGAAGCCGTTGTAGTTGGCCCATAGCATGGTCGAGTCCGCTGCGTTCGGTCCGACTACGGCGATCTTCTTGATATTCTTGTCCAGAGGAAGCATATTATTCTTGTTCTTCAACAAAACGATACTTTTACGTGCCATATCCAGTGCCTTGGCGATATGCTCCGGGCTCTCGACTACGCTGTAAGGTATTTTAGAATAAGGAACCCGCTCGTCCGGATCGAACATACCTAGCTCGAAGCGACCTTTCAGCAGGCGGCGTAAGGATACGTCCAGATCTTTCTCCGAGATCTTACCGTCGGCCAAGGCTTTGTTTAGCGCACGGTAGCTACCGCCACATTCTAGGTCGGTACCGTTCAATACGGCGTCGGCGGATGCGCTCTCAGCGTCCGGGTGCGTCTCATGGCGAGGCGTATTTTTGTCTTTTCTCCAGAAATCATCGATAGCACCGCAGTCGGAGAGGATGATATTGTCGTATCCCCAGCTATTACGCAAGATATCGATCAATAATTTGTCGCTGCTACAGCAAGGTTTGCCCTCAAAACGGTTATAGGCGCACATTACCTCTTGTACATCGCCCTCCTTAACCAATGCCTCGAAAGCTGGAAGATACGTCTCGTACAGATCACGAGGAGTAGCCTCTACGTCAAACTCATGACGGTTCCATTCCGGACCGCTGTGTACGGCGTAATGCTTGGCGCAAGCGTGTGTCTTGTAATAATTCGGATCATCACCTTGCAATCCACGGGTTACGGCTACACCCATCTTCTCGGTCAAGTAAGGGTCCTCTCCATAAGTTTCCATACCCCGTCCCCAGCGAGGGTCACGAAAGATATTGATATTCGGGGTCCAGAAAGTAAGACCTTTGTAACGGTCGTACTCCTTGTCCTTTTGGTATTGATGGTATTTGGCACGGGCCTCATCGCTGACCATCGTGAAGGTCTCGTGAACGGCGTTATCATCGAAGGTAGCCGCCATGGCGATCGCTTGCGGGAATACGGTCGCACGTCCGGCACGAGCCACGCCGTGAAGAGCCTCGTTCCACCAGTCGTAAGTCGGGATTCCCAAACGCTCGATGGCGGGGGTTACGTTCATCATTTGGCCGATTTTCTCCTCCGGTGTCAGTCGGGATAGTAAGTCGTCGATACGTTCTTCCAAGGGAAGATCCGGATTCCGGAAAGGGTAATCTTGTTGTTTTTCACTACAAGAGGCGGTGAGTAGGAGGGTGATCATCGCTACTGTCAGTTGTTTCATTTTCATGTTATTAAATTTTAGATATTGTTTATCTTACATTATTACTTATTGTAAACTATTTTAAGATAGATCGTTATCTTTGATATTGATGGAGCAAAACTACGATTTTAGAAGCATTTTTTCAAACAGGAACACTTAAAATAGGTTACTTTAGTGGTTATTCATTTAAAAGCCCTATTTTTGCCGTAACAGATTAAAACACGAAAGAATGATGAAGAAGTATCTATTTTTGTTACTAATAGGGGCCGCTAGCCTGACGGCCTGCGGAGACGATGACGATCCCGTTGTTCCGGAATTGAATAAGCTAACGAAAGTTTCTTGTTATAAAGACGGAGCTTCAAGCCCGCTTTTTACCGCTGATATCAATTATACGAGCGATGGCAAGATCTCAAATATAAATTTGGGAGTGGATAAGTTATTGTTCATTTATTCGGATGGTAAATTCTCTGTCACAGGCATTCATTCCGGTGAGGTTATAGAGGAATATACGTTAAGCGGAAATGTAATTACAAGTAAGAAGATCTCTCAAGAGAATCCATACGCCAGCAACGAGATCTATGTAAGCGATGAATATTCCTATCGTTATTCAGGCTCGAATTGGGTGTTGACTTCTTGGAATGCCCGTTGGCCGAAAGAGTTTGGGACGGGATACGAGGAGAGAAGTTATCCGGAGTACGAGAAATATACATGGGAGAACGGCAACGTGGTTCTATATGCCCAGTCATTGGATAGCCGGGAGATGAGGTACGAGTATAGCGTGGCGGAGGCTCCTAAGAACTTCCCTCTGCGAGTGATCGGTTCTTTCTCGCCGGTTGGCTTTGAGTCTGTAACACCTCTGAATTTGTTATATGGTATCCAAAACCGGAATCTTCCGATCCGTGCCTACACCTATACGATCCCTAACCAGAGCGAGGTGAAAGCTGAGTACAAATACACCTATACCACCGTGGGAGATTATATAACGGGTATGACTATCGATGAGAATGACGGAGGAACCGCAAGCTCTTATAAGTATACTTTCGAGTATAATTTCGCCGTGAAGTAAGGAGACATGCCTTGTTTGGTTTAATTAACATACACATATGCAGCATTTCCGCCCTAAAACGCATTTCTAATTTTATAGAATTAAAAGGTTGATTAGTTTAATTGATAAACTTAGAAAGGAAGTATTATGAACGGATTCTTTAATTTTAGGAAATTAGTTGTAGGTGTAATGGCGGCTACTTGTTTTATGGGGTTTCAATCTTGCTTGGACGATGATGATGATTATCCTTACAGTAAAGTGTTGCCGAATGCGTTGGTGACGGTTAAGCCGGTCGATGATGGTTCATATTTTCTTCAATTGGATGATAGCACGACCTTGTTGCCTGTCAATATGACCTCTTCTCCCTTCGGGCAGAAGGAGGTGAGAGCGTTGGTGAATTTTGACGAGACGAACGAGTCTAGCGGAATTTACAGCAAGGCCGTAAATATTAATTGGATCGACAGTATCCTTACAAAACCAATCGCTCCGGATTTGGGGGTGACTAGCAACGATTCGATCTATGGCTCCGACCCTGTGGAGATCGTGAACGATTGGGTTACCATCGCCGAGGACGGATATCTGACACTCCGTTTCAGGACGATCTGGGGAGACCGCAATAAGGCTCATTTTGTAAACCTACTGACAGGCAAGGACCCGGAGAATCCTTATGAGGTAGAGTTCCGCCATAACGCTTATGGCGATGTATATGGCGCATATGCGGATGGACTGGTCGCTTTTAAATTGGATAGCCTTCCGGATACGAATGGTAAGACGGTTAAGTTGAAATTAAAATGGAAGTCATTCGATGGCGATAAGTCTGTGGAATTCAATTATTGTTCCCGCAAGTCTACTCCGGCAAAAGCATCTATAGCTGCCGAGAGAAGCGCCTTAAATTTGAAATAGGTCGGTTTGATCGTTTAAATAGATGGGGATTTGGCAGGGAGTGAATCTCCCTTGCTTTTTGAAAGTTCTTTCCTAGTGATAGGGAAGGACTTTTTTTATGGATAGAAACAAAAAAGGACTCTAAGAAGAGTCCTTTTTATTCGTGGGCAGTGATGGATTCGAACCACCGAAGGCGAAAGCCAGCTGAGTTACAGTCAGCCCCATTTGGCCACTCTGGTAACTGCCCATTCCAATATGTTTTCTTGAGCCTCTTGTCGGATTCGAACCAACGACCCCGAGATTACAAATCACGTGCTCTGGCCAACTGAGCTAAAGAGGCATCTGTTATTCGTTTGCGGGTGCAAAGGTAGTAATAATATCTTACGATGCAATAGCTGGAGGCATTTTTTTCAAAAGGGAACGAAAAAAACCGTCCGGGAAAACTCTCGGGCGGCTCTTCTCTACACGTAACTTACATCAAATTAAATCAATATCTCTTACCAACGGTTTCCCAGTCGATAATCCTCCACAATGCGTTCAAATGATCCGCACGGCGGTTCTGGTAATCCAGATAGTAAGAATGCTCCCATACATCGAATCCCATGATCGGAGTCAATCCCTTAACGACCGGGTTACTACCGTTGGGTTCTTTGGTAATTGAAAGTTTGCCGTCTTTATCTTTAGCCAACCATACCCATCCTGAGCCGAACAAGCCTGTACCGGCGGCCACGAACTCTTTCTGGAAGTTCTCGAACGATCCCCACGTAGACTTGATAGCCTCGGCTAGCTTACCCGTAGGTTCGCCACCTCCGTTCGGGGAGAATTGGGTAAAATATAGATTGTGATTCAATACTTGGCCGGCATTGTTGAAAATGGCTCCGTCAGACTCACGAACGATCTGCTCCAGCGGAGCGTTCTCGAATTTCGTGCCCTCAATCAGCTTATTAAGGGTATTTACATAGTTCAATAAATGTTTTCCGTAATGGAAATCAATTGTTTGTTTGCTGATAACTGGTTCTAAACCGTCGTTTGCGTACGGTAACTGGATTAACTCGAATTTCATAACTTCTTCTTTTTTATCTGTTATTTGACTATTTGTGATCATTAATAATAAACTTAAACATAATGTAAGCATTGTCTTCTAGTTTTTTATGTTGATTTACTATATAAACAGAGCCGAGGGGATGAAAGTTCTGGGTTCGGTGATGATTTTTTAGTGAAAATATGTTTGCGGCTAAAGTTTTATAGGGAAAACTATGTGTTATATATCGCAAAAGTTTCTATTTTTGTGCGCTCTTAAGCTTTTATTAATAAGTAAAACATATTTGTAGATGGTAAAGAAAGTTGGGAATTTAATTCCAAACACCTTTTTTATTACAAAAGGAAGTGGCGAATCAGACTTGGAGAAACACGCTGGTTCTTACCACATGGCTCTTTATGACGCCGGTATCTCTGATTTTAATATCATGACGTATTCGTCGGTGATACCCGCTACGGCACATCTGGCAACCATGGATGAACTAGACCTTCCTCCATTTGGTTCGGAAATGAAAACGATCATGGCTGTATCCCATGGATATCAGGATGAGTTCGTGTCTGCTGGTGTGGTTTACGCATGGATGTATAAGGATGAGAACTTTGATGAGAAGGTTGGTGGCCTTGTGTGTGAGGTCAGCGGACGTTACCGCATCGAGGAGCTTGAGTCTCGTCTGATCCGTGTTATTAACGATCTTCATCAGAAGACGTATGGGAAGTATTATCTTGGAGAGCTTAACTTTATCACCGAGGGAATTACGATCGAGAAACGCTATGGAACGGCGTTGGCCGCCCTTTGCTTCGTGGATTTCCTTCAACCGGAGATCGAGGAATAAGTCGTGTTGAGTATTTTTTGTGATATTTATAGAGCCGGTTCCTTTCAAGAGCCGGCTTTTTTGTTAACTTTGAGCAACAAAAAACATATAAATATTGTTTTCGTGATATGAAAAAGATAATTAATCCGTGGGAAGGGCTGGACGGTTATATGTGTTTCGGTTGCGCTCCGAACAATCCGCTGGGGCTGCATATGGAGTTTTTTGAGGATGGTGACGATATCGTGGCGTTCTGGAAGCCGCAAGGTACTTACCAAGGATGGCTACGTACGTTGCACGGAGGTATACAGACTACGCTGATGGATGAGTTGGCCGGCTGGGTGGTCTTGAGGAAGTTGCAGACCTCCGGGGTGACCTCACGCCTCGACGCCAAGTTTATGAAGAGTATCTCTACGGACGAGCCCCAACTGATGATACGGGGACGGATGATAGACCGGAAACGGAACGCCATCTTCATAGAGACCGAGATCTATAACTCGGCGAATGAGTTGTGTACCCGTGCCGAGATGGTTTATTTCATCACCCCGCAAGAACGTGCGATGGAGGAGTTTGGTTTTTGTGGGTGTAAGACTGAGGATGAAATTAGTATAAATAAAAAGAAAAGTTAGGTTATTATGAAGTATGTTGGGGCTCACGTGAGTGCGGTCGGTGGGGTTGAGAATGCCCCCGTTAATGCCCATGAGATCGGTGCGAAGGCTTTTGCCCTTTTCACCCGGAATCAGAGGCAATGGAAGTCGCAGCCGTTGAAGGCGGACAGTATCCATTTATTTAAGGAGCGGTGTGAAGCGTACGGTTACGATCCGGGATGTATCTTGCCGCACGATAGCTATTTGATCAATCTGGGGAACCCGGACGCCGAGGGATTGCAGAAATCCCGTGACGCTTTTCTGGACGAGATGACACGCTGCGAGCAACTGGGACTGAAAATGCTGAATTTCCATCCCGGAAGCCATTTGGGGAAGATGGAGGTGGATACCTGCCTGTCTCGCATCGCCGAGTCGATCAATATCACGTTGGCTCAGACGAGTGGCGTATGTGCCGTGATAGAGAATACGGCGGGGCAAGGCTCGAACTTGGGATATACCTTCGAGCAGATCGCCTATATTATAAATGAGGTAGAGGATAAGAGCCGGGTGGGAGTATGCCTCGATACGGCGCACACGCTTGCCGCCGGTTACGATATAAAGACACCGGAGGGATTTGCCGAGACATTCCGTCATTTCGACGAGGTGGTCGGCTTTTCTTATTTAAGGGGTATGCACTTGAACGATTCTAAAAAGGAGCTGGGATCACGTGTGGACCGGCATGAGAGTATCGGTAAAGGCTTGATGGGCCTTGATACCTTCCGCATGATCATGGTGGACCCCCGTTTCGACAATATGCCCTTAATCCTAGAGACCCCGGACGAGGCGCTTTGGCCGGAGGAGATACAGCTTCTATATAAACAATTAAAATCTTGATTATATGTTCATTTTAATGCCTGTCATTTTTGTCTTAGGAATCCTCGCTATTGCCTTGGAGGATAAGATCAAAATAAATAAAGCGGCCATAGCGTTGTTCATGGCTATCTCTATGTGGATGATATTGATGTTCGATGCCTACAATATTTTCGTCGAACGCTCCAGTACGATCTTTCAAGAGTTCTTGACCCAGAACCCGGAGATGGCCAGCTTGCCCCCGCATGAGCAATTTATTAATTTTATATCGAACCGTGCGATTGTTTATCATTTAGGAAACGTCTCCGAGACGCTTTTCTTCGTGATGTGTTCCATGTTGATCGTGGATATCGTGGATAAGCATGGTGGTTTTAGGGCCGTGACCGGGTATATCCGTACGCCGAATAAACGTAAGCTGTTGTGGTATATAAGTTTCGCTACTTTTTTCTTCTCCGCCTTATTGGATAACTTAGCGGCCGCTATCGTGATCATGGCGGTGTTGCGTAAGCTGGTACCGGATCGTACGGATCGTTTGAAATATGCCTGTATGGTGATTATAGCGGCGAACGCCGGCGGCTCGTGGTCGCCGATTGGTGATGTGACGACCATCTTGCTTTGGGTCGGAAAGAATATCTCGGCGATGCACCAGATCTCTCACGTGTTTATCCCCGCTTTGGTTAATATGTTGGTACCGTTGACGATCGCCCATTTCTGGTTGTTCAAGAAAGGATCTACCTTGCGTGTGTTGAGCGAGGAGGAGCAAGGCGACGAGTACATACCGGAGATACCGAACCGTTCACGCCGGATGATCTTCGTGATCGGCGTGCTTTCCTTGGCGTTGGTGCCTGTCTTCCAGATGGTGACGAACTTGCCGCCGTTCTTGGGCGTTTTGCTGGGATTGGTAATCCTCTGGTTCTATACGGATTTGATGTATAGTAAGCTGCACATGCATGAGTCCCAGAAACTCCGTATTTCCCAATTGTTGCCGAATATCGATTTGGCTACGATCTTCTTTTTCTTGGGTATCTTGATGGCCGTGGGAGCGCTGGAGACCTCCGGGCAGTTGGGCATCATGTCCGCTTTCTTGGATAAGCATGTGCATGAGCCGTATTTGATCAGCTTCGTGATCGGCGCCTTGTCCTCCTGCGTGGATAACGTAGCCTTGGTAGCCGCTACGATGGGTATGTACCCGATCGTGGAGCAGGTGGCCGACTTATCGCCTTATGCCCAGTTCTTCGTATCGGATGGTGGTTTCTGGACCTTCTTGGCTTATTGCGCCGTGACGGGTGGTAGCATCTTGATCATTGGTTCGGCCACGGGCGTTACGGTAATGGGATTGGAGAAGATCGATTTTATGTATTATACGAAACGGTTCTCTATCTTGGCGTTGATCGGCTATTGTTGCGGCGCCGGTGTATATATGCTTTTATTTGCTTAAAACTTTATTTATATGAAGAAGAGTTGGATTTTATTAACCGCTTGCGCCGCCCTGTTATCTGGGGTGGAGGCTATCGCCTGTACCGGTTTGCTGGTGGGCAAGAAGGCTTCGACAGACGGTTCGGTAATGATTAGTTATGCGGCGGACTCGCATTCCCTGTATGGGGAGATGTATCGTTGGCCCGCCGCTACATGGCCGAAGGGCGCCATGTTGGAAGTGAAGGAATGGGATACGGGAAAACCGCTGGGCAAGATCGCCCAAGTGGAGAATACCTATTCCGTAGTGGGTAACATGAACGAGCATCAGGTGGCTATCACGGAGAGTACGTTCGGCGGACGCCATGAATTGGTGGATACGACGGGTATCATGGATTACGGTAGCTTGATCTACATCGCTTTGCAACGTTCCAAGTCGGCCCGTGAGGCGATCAAGGTCATGACGGACTTAGTAAAGGAATATGGCTATTACAGCAGTGGCGAGACGTTCTCTATCGCCGATAAGAACGAGGCTTGGGTGATGGAGATGATCGGTAAGGGACCGGGTAACAAAGGTGCCGTTTGGGTAGCGATCCGCATCCCGGACGATTGTATCTCGGCGCATGCCAACCAGTCCCGTATCCAGCAGATACCGTTTGACGATAAGGAGAATTGCATATACTCGCCGGATGTGGTTTCTTTCGCCCGTGAGAAAGGATATTTCAAGGGAAAGGACGCTGATTTCAGTTTCGCCAAGGCTTATTGCCCGTATGATTTCAGCGCCTTGCGTGGATGCGAGGCTCGTGTATGGTCTTTCTTCCGTAAATATGATACCACGATGGATCAGTATACGGATTTTATCAAGGGTGATCCTTCCAAGGAGCCGATGCCTTTGTATGTGAAGCCGAATCGTAAGCTTTCCGTTCAAGACGTACAGAATGGCATGCGCGACCATTACGAGGGAACGGATCTGGATATGACGAAAGATGCCGGTGCCGGCTCGTATAAGGTTCCTTACCGCTGGCGGCCGATGACGTTCGAGGTAGACGGGCAGGAATATACGAATGAACGTGCCATAGCGACGCAACAAACGGGCTTTGTGATTGTTCCACAAATGCGTAACTGGTTGCCGGACGCTATCGGTGGTATCTTGTGGTTTGCCGTGGACGACGCTGATATGGCGGTCTTCACTCCTGTATATGCGTCGGTAACGGATGTTCCGGAGTGCTATCGGGTGGGAAACGGCGATTTGCTGAACTTCTCTTGGACTTCCGCTTTCTGGATTCATAACTGGGTGGCTAATATGGCTTACCACAAATATAGCTTCATGATTCAGGATATCCGTAAGGTACAGCAGGAGTTGGAGAATGGTTATCAAGAGACCGTACCGGCTATCGATAAGGCGGCTCAGGAGTTGTATGCCAAGGACCCGGCGGAGACTGTCAAGTTCTTGACGTGGTATAGCACGACTAATTCAGACTCCGCTACCGCCCGCTGGAAGCAATTGGGTGAGTATTTGCTGGTAAAATACATCGATGGAAACGTGAAGAAAGAGGTGAACGGACAGTTCAAGCGTAATCTGTACGGCCAGCCCGCATCTCCCGATTTTCCCGGATATGACGAGGACTATTACCGTAGCATCGTGAAGAGTGCCGGCGATCGACTGAAAGTAAAATAAATACCAATAATAATCTAATGTTGAACTAAACGAAAGAAAGCGTATGAAAAAGTTTGTAATGATGCTGATGTTAGCAGTCTTTAGTCTGGGAGCTTATGCGCAGACGCAGCAAGGACAATCTGCCGTGGGATTTAACATCGGTTATGGATTCGATTCGAAGAATGCCACGTTAGGAGTTGATTACCGCTATTGTATCACGGATGCGGTACGTTTGAGCCCGTCTCTTACTTATTTCGTAAAGAATGACAATCACAGCACTTGGGCGATCGACTTGAATGCTCATTATGTAGTGAAGTTAAGTGAGATGTTCGGTTTTTATCCATTAGCGGGGCTTAGTCTGTCCTTTTGGAATTGGGATGCGGGCCATGGCCTTTCTCATAACGAGACTCGTCTGGGAGCCAATATCGGTTTAGGCGGTGAGGTTTATGCTACCGACAATCTTTCGATAGGATTGGAGGTGAAGTATAATATCATCAAGGATTTCGATCAGGCCATGCTGGGCGTTCGCGTAGGATATAGTTTCTGATCCCAATATAGTCACAGCCCCACGGCAGTACTGCCGTGGGGTTACACCAGTATTGCTTCCGGCTCTCGCCGATACTGGTGTAGCCCATTGCCAGTACAGGCGTTTCCTTTATTCCTTCATTCCTTCACCGGCTCCTACACACACACGCACGTATACGCATACGCGTATTATTAATGTACGCATACATGTGTGTGGGTGTGTGTAAAGGGGTAGGTGAAGGAATGAAGGAAATAATCATTTCCTTTTTCTCGATTGCTTACCATCTCAAATAATCCTCGAACGTGACTTTCTCGAAATTGGGGATTACCTCATATACTTTATCTCTTAAAGATTCCGCCGGATTCGTCGTACTTAACCCGATGACACGCATCCCTGCGTCCTTCCCGGACTGTATGCCGTTGAAAGAATCCTCGAATACGATACAATCCTCGGGAGATACGTTCAAGTCTTTCGCCGCCAATAGATAACACATCGGATCGGGCTTACCTTGCGTGATGCGGTCGGCGGTCACTAGGGTATCGAATAGATTGTCCAGATGTAGAAGCCCGAAAGCCCGTTTCACCTTCGCGTTATCCGAGCTGGTAACCAAGCCTATCTGTACGCCGTGCTCCTTCAGCATACGGATGAACTCGATGGAGCCGGGCATGGGAGGCAAGGGCATCGTCTTCTCATACTCTGTAGATTCTTTGGTCACCATTTGGCGGAACTCCTCCGTATATCCGGAAAAATACTTCTCCAGAATATACGGTAGGGTCGTACCCTTTATAATATCAGCGAAATTATCGATACCTAAGCCATAACGTTTAGCGGCATCGTTCCAGAATAAATCGTAAATAGGTTCCGTATCTACTACTACGCCGTCAAAATCGAACAAGGCGGTCTTTAGTTGTTTCATATAAATAATCATTTAATATTTATATCGCGAAGATACGTCTATTTTTTATGAAATCAATTATCTTTGTGGACGCACACATAGCTTGATTATATATATATTAAAAATAAATAAGACATGAAGACACTAGTAATTTGTACCGCCATGAGCGCTATGATCCTTTGCGCCTGCGGTGGAAAAAACACGCAAAGCACGGAAGAGACAGCTAAGGTAGTACCGATGGCCGTAATTACACCGGCGATCAATCAATTGACCGACCAAGAGAAAGCCGAGGGTTGGGCGCTCCTTTTTGATGGTAAGACAACGAAAGGCTGGCGTGGAGCGCACAAAGACGCTTTCCCGGATCACGGATGGATGGTGAAAGATGGCGAATTGATCGTGCAGAAATCCGACGGTAGCGAGTCTACGAACGGAGGCGATATCGTTACGGAGGGTGAATATTCCGCTTTTGAGTTCAGCGTGGATTTTAAGATCACCGAAGGGGCCAACAGCGGTATTAAATACTTCGTGACCGAGCAAGAGAAGCAAAAAGGCTCCGCTTACGGCTTGGAGTTCCAGCTATTGGATGACGCTAAGCACCCGGATGCCAAGCTTTACACGACTTTCCCCGGTAGTCGTACCCTTGGAAGCTTGTATGATCTGAAGAAAAGCGAGAACATCCATTTCAACGGCGTAGGAGAGTGGAATACGGCCGTGGTGAAGGTATTCCCGAACAACCACGTAGAGCACTGGCTGAATGGTGTGAAGGTATTGGAGTACGAGCGTGGCAGCAAGGAGTTCCGTGATTTGGTGAAGGGCAGTAAATACGCTGATCCATCTTATAATGCGGGTGGTGCTTTCGGCGAGGCTCCGAAAGGACACATCCTTTTGCAGGATCATGGGGATGAGGTAGCGTTCCGCAATATCAAGGTGAAGGAGTTGAAATGATCGCCTCGTGACTAATTTTTCGTAACAAAAGGGTGCCGATTTAAAAAAAGTTGTTACTTTGCGGCGGATTTAGACTACTAACTTTAAAAGATAACAGACAAATACCATGATTTGGAACGAAACTATTGAATGTATGGACCGTGAGGAAATGCGGAAACTACAGAGCCTACGGTTGAAAAGAGTTGTTGAACATGCTTACCATAACTCCCCGTTTTATCGCAAGAAAATGCAGGAGATGGGCATTGCTCCCGACGATATACAGACAATAGATGATATAACGAAATTACCGTTCACGGTAAAACAAGACTTGCGTGATAACTATCCTTTCGGCTTGATGGCCGTGCCGATGTCCGAGATCGTCCGTCTGCATGCCTCTTCCGGTACGACAGGTAAGCCTATCGTCGTGGGATATACCCGTAAGGACTTGGGTATTTGGGCCGAGGTGGTGGCTCGTTGCCTGACCGCCTATGGTTTGACAAAGAACGATTCCGTGCAAGTATCCTATGGTTACGGAATGTTTACCGGAGGCTTGGGTGCCCATGCCGGAGTGGAGAATATCGGTGGTACGGTGATCCCGATGAGTAGCGGTAATACCCAGAAACAAATCCAGTTGATGCACGACTTCGGGGCGAAGGGCTTGGCTTGTACGCCCTCGTACGCCTTGTATCTGGCGGAGACCATCCACCAGTCCGGCATACCCTTGGAGGAGTTCCAACTGCGTGTCGGGGCATTCGGTGCCGAGCCTTGGACGGAGAATATGCGTAAGGAATTAGAGACAAAACTAAATATCAAAGCTTACGATATCTATGGCTTGACGGAAATCTGCGGGCCGGGCGTCGGTGGCGAGTGTGAGTGCCAGAACGGTACCCACCTGTGGGAAGACCATTTCTTCCCGGAGATCGTGGACCCGAATACCCTACAACCGGTGGAACCGGGACAAGTAGGAGAGTTGGTCTTCACCACGCTTACGAAGGAGGGTATGCCGATGCTTCGTTACCGTACACGTGATTTGACCTCGCTGACTTACGAGAAGTGCGCCTGTGGACGTACGGCAGTTCGTATGGGACGTATTTTAGGTAGAAGTGACGATATGTTGATTATTCGTGGCGTAAATGTTTTCCCGTCTCAGGTAGAATCCGTAATTTTGGAGCTGCCGGAGTTCGAGGCGCATTACCTGATCGTGGTGGATCGTATGAACAATACCGATACCTTCCAGATACAGGTGGAGGTTCGCCAAGAATACTACTCGGATGAGATGAACAAGATGATCGCCTTGAAAAAGAAGATCGCCGCCCGCATGCAGAGCGTGATCGGTTTGCAACCGGACATCAAGATCGTGGAGCCGCGTAGTATTGAACGTAGTATGGGTAAGGCAAAACACGTGATCGATAAACGTAAGTTAGTATAACCTCTAAAAGATTAAGTACTATGTTAATAAAACAATTATCAATCTTTCTGGAAAACAAGAAAGGCCGTTTTACGGAAGTCGCCAAGATATTAGGGGAGGCAGGGGTCAATATGTCCGCTTTCACGGTAGCCGAGAATTCCGATTTCGGTATCCTTCGCCTAATCGTATCCGATACGGAGAAAGCGATATCCGTGCTTCGTGAAAAGTTATACGCTGTAAGCGTGGCCGACGTGGTATGCTTGCATTGTCCCAACCAGCCGGGAGCCTTGGCAAAGGCGATGGATATCATTACCTCGGCCGGGATCTTCATTGAATATATGTACGCTTTTTCTCAAGGCGACGCTGCTAACGTGATCATCCGTCCGGACGATGTCAATAAGTGCGCGGAGGTTTTGAAAGCGAATAAATTGGAATTGATCGCTGCTAGCGATTTATATAAGTTGTAAATATTAACGTTTTGGGTTTCATTTATTCGCCTAAAAGCACTAATTTTGCACACTAAAAGTATGTGAATGAAAAAGGTTGTATTTTTACTGATGATGACAGTACTATTATCCTCTTGTGGAGAGTATAATAAGATACTGAAGAGCACGGATTACGAATTGAAATATTCGTACGCGAAGAAATACTTCAACGCGAAGCAATACTCGAAATCCGCTACTCTGCTGGATGAACTGGTTACAATCTTTAAAGGAACAGCTTATGCCGAGGAGTCCTTGTACTTGTTGGCGCAAAGCTATTACGGTCAGAAAGATTATCAGACGGCTTCGCAATACTTCGAGACCTATTATACGACCTATCCGAAAGGGGAGTTTACGGAATTATCCCGTTTCTATTCCGGTTATGGTTTGTATCTGGACTCTCCGGATCCCCGGTTAGACCAGTCGCAGACGTATAAGGCGATCGAGCAGTTGCAACTTTATTTGGAGTATTATCCGCAAAGTGAACGGGCCGAGGAAGCGCAGAACATCATGTTCGAGCTTCAGGAGAAGTTGGCTTACAAGGAATTGATGGCCACCCGCTTGTATTTCAATCTAGGTACCTATATGGGGAATAACTTCCAGTCTTGCGTGATCACGGCGCAGAACGCCTTGAAGAATTACCCGTATTCCAAGTATCGTGAGGAATTCATGTTCCTTATCATCCGTGCGAAGTACGAGTTGGCGCTAGTATCCGTAGAGGAGAAGTTGCAGGGCCGTTACCGGGATGTGGTTGACGAGTATTACAACTACATGAACGAGTATCCGGAAGGTAACTACGTAAAGCAGGTAACGAAGTTCTACGACTATGCCAGCAAGCGAATTACAGATGCATATTAAGCGAATTTAATCAATAAAACGAAAATGGATTACAGAAAATCAAACGCTCCTACCAATACGGTAACCCGTGACATGATGAAGTTAAGTGAAGAAACGGGTAACGTATATGAGACAGTCGCTATCATTTCAAAACGGGCGAATCAGATTAGTGTTGAGATGAAACAAGATCTGGAAAAGAAACTTCAAGAGTTCGCTTCTTACAATGACAACTTGGAGGAAGTCTTTGAAAACCGTGAGCAGATCGAGATTTCACGCTACTATGAGAAACTTCCGAAATCAACGTTGATCGCCGCTCAAGAGTACGAGGATGGCAAGGTTTATTACAAGAATCCTGCTAAAGAGAAGAATAACTTCTAAGAAGAAATATTTTTGAACATCGGAAAGGCTGACCCTCAAATGAGTCGGCCTTTCCATTTAAAACGAACTAATTACCATGTTACAAAGAATACAAACTGTTTACCTGCTAATTATCGTGGCGCTTACGGTCGCTACCTTATTCTTGCCGTTGGCCGTGTTGCAACAAGGAGACGCCCTCTTCTCGTTCGATGCTAGCGGGTTGAGCACGATGATCGGTGAGCCGGAATTACTATACCCGGCGTGGGGCTTATTTGCCTTGACTGCTATCATCGCTATCATTGCCTTGGTAACGATCTTCTTATATAAGAAAAGAATCCTGCAAATCCGTCTTTGCGTGTTCAACGCATTGCTGATATTGGGCTTTTATGGTTTCTTCGCCTTCTTGATCTATTCCTTGAAGGGGGATATGGAAGGTGCCAGCGTAAGTGTTAAGATCGCTCTTTCCTTCCCGTTGGTCAATCTGATCTTGGATTATCTGGCGATCCGTAATATCGGGGCCGATGAGGCGCTGGTACGTTCTTTGGATCGTTTGCGTTAAGGCTTTCCGGATAAATCATTGGGTAAAAGATATTAGGTAAGGGACTCTTTTTGTCAAGGGTCCCTTATTTTATGTCCGGAAAAGTATAATACATAAGACAATATTATTTTGTATATGAAACAATATTGTTTTTCGGTGAAATATATCTACTTTCGTAGAATACAAATATCCGTTGCCTATCATGAAGAAGACTCAGTTTATTCCCATCGCTTTATTGTCGGTATCGGCGGTAGCGAACGCCCAGAGTGCCAGTCGTCCCCCGAATATCATCCTGTTCTTGGTTGATGATATGGGATGGGAGGATACGTCCTTACCTTTTTGGATCCAAAAGACGCATTATAATGAGGTATATGAGACCCCGAACATGGAGCGATTGGCGAAAGGGGGCATGATGTTTACCCAAGCCTACGCTAGCAGTATCAGCTCGCCTACCCGTTGCAGCTTGATCACGGGGACGAATGCCGCCCGTCACCGGGTTACGAACTGGACACTTTTTAAGGATAAGACGACTGACCGGGAGAGTGATGTGCTTACCCTGCCGGATTGGAATTATAACGGCGTGGCTCAAGTGAGCGGGACGAATAATACGTTTGTGGGTACTTCATTCGTGCAGATATTGAAGAATAACGGATATCATACGATCCATTGCGGCAAGGCGCACTTTGGGGCGATCGATACCCCGGGGGAGGACCCGCATCATTGGGGATTCGAGGTCAATATAGCCGGGCATGCCGCCGGAGGTCTCGCCAGTTACCTCGGCGAGAATAATTACGGGCATACCAAGGATGGTAAACCTTACGCTCCGAACGCTATCCCCGGATTGGAAAAGTATTGGGGAAGCGACACCTTCGCTACGGAGGCCTTGACGCAGGAGGCGATCAAGGCGTTGGACAAGGCTAAGAAATATAACCAGCCGTTCTACCTATATATGTCACATTATGCGATCCATATCCCGATTGATAAGGACAAGCGTTTCTACCAGAAATATATCGATAAGGGGTTAACGGCTAAAGAGGCGGCTTACGCTGCCTTGATAGAGGGAATGGATAAGAGTCTGGGCGATTTGATGGACTGGTTGGAGAAGAATGGCGAGGCGGATAACACGATCGTGATCTTCATGAGCGATAACGGCGGTCTTTCCAGCGAGCCCGGATGGCGTGACGGAGAGATCCATACGCAAAACTATCCCTTGAACAGTGGTAAAGGCTCCGCCTATGAGGGAGGAGTCCGTGAGCCTATGATCGTGCGTTGGCCGGGGGTGGTGAAGCCGGGAAGCAAATGTGATAAATACTTGATTATAGAGGATTTCTATCCAACTATCTTGGAGATGGCAGGCATAAGGGGGTATAAGACCGTACAGCCGATAGATGGCGTCAGTTTCATGCCTTTATTAAAAGGTACGGGAGATCCTTCCGTGGGACGTAGCTTATTCTGGAACTGCCCGAATATATGGGGTAATGACGGGCCGGGAATCGGTCCGACTTGCTCGGTTCGTAATGGAGACTGGAAACTGATCTATTATTACGAGACGGGGAGGAAGGAATTGTTTAATATCCCGGAGGATATAGGGGAACATAATGACGTGGCAAGGCAGCATCCCGATATCGTAAAGCGTCTGTCCGGGGAGTTGGGTACGTATTTACGGAAAGTGGACGGGCAACGTCCGTCGTTTAAGGCGACAGGTAAACCGGTTCCTTGGCCGGATGAGATATAATAATTAAAAAAAGAAAGAGCATATGGAGTTTTACAAAGCGGAAGAGAATCGCTATGCGGATATGATATATCGGCGGTGCGGACGGAGCGGTATCTTATTGCCGGCCGTTTCCTTGGGATTGTGGCACAACTTTGGTAGTGTGGACGTGTTCGGTAATTTTATCCAGATCGCTCACGCCGCATTCGATCATGGCGTGACTCATTTCGACTTGGCGAATAATTATGGCCCGGCCTACGGATCGGCGGAGGAGAATTTTGGCCGGATATTGAAGAAGGGCTTGGGCGCTTATCGGGATGAGATGATTATCTCTACGAAGGCGGGCTACGATATGTGGCCGGGACCGTATGGGAACTGGGGTAGCCGTAAATATTTAATGGCTAGCTTGGATCAGAGCTTGAAACGGATGGGACTGGAATATGTGGATATCTTTTACTCCCATCGTCCGGACCCGGAGACTCCGATCGAGGAGACGATGGGGGCCTTGGCCGATATTGTCCGGCAAGGAAAGGCTTTGTATGTAGGTATCTCCAATTATGATGCGGACCAGACCCGTAAGGCTTTGGCCGTACTGAAAGAGCATAAGGTGCCTTGCTTGATTCACCAAGCCCGCTATTCAATGTTCGATCGTTGGACGGAGCCAGATTTATTGCCTGTATTGAAGGAAGAGGGTGTGGGTATGATAGCGTTCTCGCCGTTGGCGCAAGGCTTGCTTACGGATAAGTATTTGCGTGGAATCCCGGAGAATTCCCGTGCGGCGAAATCGACCGGTCATTTGCAGACCTCTCAAGTTACCCCGGAGGCCGTGGAAAAGGCCCGTAAGCTAAACGAGGTAGCTGCCCGCCGTGGACAGACCTTGGCGGAGATGGCGCTCGCTTGGTTATTAAAGGACGAACGGGTAACTAGCGTATTAATTGGCGCCAGCTCTGTCGCCCAATTAATGGATAACCTGAAGGCGTTAGATAATATCTCTTTCTCCGGGGAAGAATTGCAGGAGATAGAAAACATCTTAATATAACGTGAATCGTATCCGGTTGTAGAGACGGGGCGTGCCCCGTCTCATCCCCTCAAAAGAGTATTTAAAGTTACTATTAGATGGTGGGAGACGGGGCACGCCCCGTCTCTACA